>MDTD01201261.1_pt1 | contig 22327 bp, 19 predicted proteins | sample 811221 | NCBI WGS metagenome assembly MDTD01 (sample SAMN05326646, study PRJNA326480) | marine metagenome | isolation source: seawater | place: Pacific Ocean: South West | collected 2011 | reverse complement strand
TGAACAACGTGGACAATTTCACCAATCTCTTTTACCGCACTCTGTAATCGCCGCGTATCATCTTTAATGTCTTTGGTTGCACTTTGTATCACCTTTACAAATTCTTCTTGTCCTTGTTCACTTTCCATATGATGTGGATTTTTTTGCTTCCAATCATTTATCAAATGCATATGTTTTTGAGAGATGCTGCTCATAGCCTTCTTTAATTTTTCATTTCCGATGTCTTTACTCCACTCACCCGCCTCCTTAATATACATTGTTTTGCGCTTTACGTCGGTGCATTGTATTGGGCGGCGCACCGGTTCTGTGCTTTGCAGCTCTTTTAAAAATACATTGGTTGTGCTAGAGAGCAGTCCATCTTTACGCGCGCTCATTAAATCTACCAAATCTAATGTAATATTATTGACAAATTCTGGTAGATTAATAGCATCTTTACACGTATCATTTAAATACACATTCAAATTAAATTTATTATTTGTTGTATTATTATTATTATTTCCTATATTGGGTATTAATTTATTCATTGTTTGCGTTTGTTCGGTCATCATCTCAAAACACTTCATAAGTAAATCCTGGACACCAGTATCCGTCGTAGAAGCCATATTATGTTTTTTACTTGTTATATCCAAGGTCATTCCGTCCTTTTGTTTTTTTGAACATTTATGCATATGACGACTTAAACCTGAAGCATACTTATATGTTTTATTGCAATACTTGCAAACAAATTTCTTTGTCGGTTTACCTAAAACATTGTTGTCGCAATTTATACTGGTTGGAGTCATTTGTTTCGTTATCATTTTGTTATCATTTGTTATCATTTTGTTATCATTTGTTATCATTTTGTTATCATTTGGTGCTGCCACAGGTAGTATTTTGTTATGATGTGAGATATTATTACTATTATTATTTAATTGTGGACATGTTTTCATGTGCCTAGATAACGAAGATTGATGTTTATATTTTCGATTACATAATGCACATATATGTTGAGATGCTAATAGCATCTTATTAGCATTACACTTTGTGGTTTGTTTATGTTGTTTTATTTGTTTATTAATAAAGTCATTTGTGGTTTTATTATTAGTAAACAATTTTATAGGCCAGATCATTTAGCATTTATGGTGCTAAATGTTGTGTGAATAACTCACATCATATTTTTTATTTCATTTTTGAAATTCTTAAAATTTAAAAATGAAATTCTAAAAAATGAGATTCGGAAATTCAGAAATTTTAAAATCAGAAATTTTAAAAATAAAAAAATGTGACTTTAGAATTTGTTATATAAATATAATTGTGTGAATTTTGAGACCATAATTCTGATTTTACGAATATTCGATTCGTCACTGTAACTCATATATGGTCGTTTGTTTAACAATACTATGTAAAAAATGAGATTTTCGTGAAATAAATAGTTATCATTTTGTTATCATTTTGTTATCATTTTTATCATTTTGTTATCATTTGTTATCATTTTCAAAAATGAGGCAAAATTTCGATTTATGGTAATAGAAATTCACCTGACGATTTTTATATTATTATTTATAATGGTGTATGTTATACTTAATAATAAATATTTTTGTTTTTTGAAAATCTGTTAGCATTTTTGTTAGCATTTTTTAGCATTTTTAGCATTTTTCAAGTATCGTCATAAATCAATATTTTTACTGCATTATTTACCATGTTATATGGTTTACATACATTGAAACAAATTTTTGGTCAATTTTCGTCAATGCTAAAAATGCTAAAAAATGCTATATTTTTTATATGTGAAATTTTTGACATAAAAGATGAAAATTTCATAAAAAATCAGTTGGTAACAAAACCAGAATTAAAATATTTGGATTTAGAGCATTATGGTCTGAGGCGTTTAATGGCACGTTTTTTTCCAATTCTTTTTTCGATTTTTTAGAAAAGGACAATTATTTGTTGTTCCGATAAATTTTTCGCAAAAAAGAATTGGAAAAAAACATGCCTATTAAAAAAGTATGGTAACAAAACCGAAAATATTGGGTCAAAGTTATTATGGTATATGGTAATATTTTCATGTAATGTTTTTAATCGAAATTCCGTTTTTTCGTTAACACCATAACCTAAAAAAAGTGAAAAAATACCAGACCATAAAATCACACCATAAAATCCATATTTTTATACTCTAATAGCATAAAAATATGTGGTAGACAAAATATTTATTGGTAGACAAAATATTTACGACGTATTAAATTTTTGTAATAGTGACATTCGATTGTAGAGAGAAATACGAGACCAACTCATCATTGTGGTAATCGTCCTCATAGTTAATATGAGTAATACCAGCAGCACATAATATTTTCATACAGTTCACACAGGGATAATGTGTGATATAGGCGGTTGCACCAGCGCAACTGACGCCCCGCTTGGCGCAATCAGAAATGGCGTTTTGCTCGGCATGCACTGTGGCCATTTCGTGGCCATCCCGCAAAACTTGCTTGTGTTCACACCCCGGAAGATATCCATTATAGCCCTGTGCAATAATACGATTGTCTTTTACTAAAATGCACCCGACATGTAAGCGTTTACATGATGATCTCGATGCTGTTAACCTGGTTAGTTCTTTAAAATATTCCTCCCAGGAAGGACGCTTGTTCTGCATTATATACGTAAGTGACAATCTACTTAAATGATTATACAATGAAATGATTATAAAAAAATTTATTTTATTATTTTATTATTTTATTATTTTATTTTATATATTGCTTTCGATTTTTGATCAGCTTTTCGCAAAGAATACCTGGAATTTAGTGCCGTTTTTAATCCATGTTTTAAACTCGCCATATTCTTTCAGCTTTTCAATCAATTCTTTTTTCTTTAAATTTGAATAGCCTTTCACGTTCATTTTCTGTAAAATAGTTTTCATTTTTTCTTTTGTAATACCTCCTCGAGCGCGTGGCATAGAGGCGATACTCGATGAAATTTTCCCTCCGCGCAGCATATTTACTGCATTGGCATCTCGCGTTGAATCGTAAGTAATAAATTTCTGCAAGGTTGTTGTAAAGTGTGGAATACTACATTGCACGCGTCGTTGATTATGGCTATCGACCTTTGGACTAATGTTACACTGCATACGATGCCGTTTCTGCAAGTCGTTTTTCATTGTAATATATTGATTGCGCGTATCTGGACCAGGTTCTCCACTGGGAATGGCTTTAATATGCGTATCGTAAGCGTTAATGTCATCGAGTGACAGCGTTCCAAACAACATTTTGTGGCATTCTTCATTGTAGTCGACCTCATATATTGCACGAATTACTTTCTGGTGCCCCTGTTGTTTATAGTGAATAATAATCATGGTGAGTGATGAGGATCTATCCAGTCCGTTATTGAACATACGAATCCAGTCGCCACAATCTATACTGCTGCCACCTGCTACTTTAATAGAGATGTTTTCATGTGCATTAAATTTATTTTTTTCACATGGAATGTCGTGAATATCAGTGTTGTTGCTTTCTTCTCCTAGTCCAAAAACTCTTCGGACATCGTTTTCCCAAGTAAATCCATGTGCTTGTGATTGACCGTCGTAAGATGGGACGCTTTCTTTGGATTTTGTGATTTCCATGTAAGTGGTACATATTCTATAGTCTTCTTTCTAATAGTTATTAGAAAAAAACTTTCAATTTTAAGTTTTTAAAAAATTTATTTTCATTCACACAAAGCGTTATTTACACATGACAGTATGAAACGCACGAATCAATTCTTGCTTTGAAATCGATCGCGGACCAACTGTATCGCCTTTTCCAGAATATTCTAGTTGACATAACTGTTGATATAATGCTGGCGTCAGCTCGCCATCAAAACAAATAAAATAATGTGATTGTTCTGATTTATCGTCTGTGTCACACGAAATATATCCGGCGTTTACACCAACGCGACGAAATGATATATCCGGATGTTCATGTTTTTTGACAAATCTGAATTGGTGTGGAACTAGTTTTTTAGGAACCTCGCGCTGCGTTGTTTTTTTCTCCCATATTTGAAATACACAGGGCACATCGTGGTCTTTTCCGTCAACAGTAAATCCATTTTTTGGAATGTCTTCTTCTAAAAGAAGATGATAATCGAGTGGAATATGTTTTTTCATGCTGTCTTTTTTGAAACTTTTGGGAAGAATAAAAGACATAGAGTGGCAAAACTCGACAGATTTCTTGATAAATTTTATGGCGAGCGACGACTGCCGGCCAAATGGTGGATTGCCAATCACATGAATTTTTCTCTCCGCGTCAGTAATATCCCCCAAATGTTCATGCGAAAATGCTAAATAATCTTGTTTCTGAACCACTGGATGTTCGGGTTTGATATCATAAAATGCGTGGTCATGGGCGGGCAATTTTTTAATTGCGGAAATAAACGCGCCATTGCCCGCACTAGGTTCAATGACGATATCGCATGGCGAAATATCGATGTGTTGTTTCATGTGATAAATGCATGTGCGAACAATTTCAGGTTTCGTGTAATATTTGTCAATAGTATTTCGTTTTAATCCCAATGTTTGTTTTGGAGGTTGCTCCATTGTTTTCATATATAATAATTATTATATATGAATTCAATTTTATTTTTTAAAGTAAAGTGTTTATTTATTGTGATGTAGGGCAGTAGCCAGGTTCTCCATCCGTAGCACTCTCGCTACAATTGCATGTAGTGCTATTAGAACTGCAAAATCCATTAATATATATGCACTTGGTGGCAGTGTTATTATCAACCTTTCCACTTGTTACAGTATAGTAATATTTGTCACAAAATTTATTCTCATCGCCCATGCCACAAGGGTCGGGATCACCTTTTCTGTAAATAACTGGTCTTCCTTTGCATAAATTGGCGGGGTCATCAACATGCATATCATCATCTTTCATGCAACCCGTGATCTTATCGGCGAGCTCATGGTCGGGGTGACAATGATGATTTTCAGGACAATGACTATCTAGTGTGCATACAGCTGTAGATTTTGCTTGTTCGGTTGTGACTTGACTAGTATTCATCCTAAATACAAAATTTTTACGTTTTGCAGGAACGGATATTTGCCAGGGCCTGGCACGCATAAAACCCGTAGCAGAGGGGTGCGCACCGCCTTTTTTCATTCCGCCAAAATTGTGACAAGGAGTTATTTTTGTTCCATCTTCGGCTACACATGTTCCTTGATACATGAAGCCATTTGTGTTCCCCGTGTTCATTACGCGGCGCGCAATTGCAGAGCGTCCGCGTGAAGATCTTGGTTGGTTACGCGGCATTATACTATAATAAAAGAAATTAAATTATAGTATTAAATTATAGTATTAAATTATAGTATTACAATATATTGTTTAGTTGTAGTTAATAATAATATGGCGCAGGTGCAGGTGCAGGCGCAGGTGCAGGCGCAGGTGCAGGCGCGGGCATAGGCGCAGGCGCAGGTGCAGGTGCAGGCGCAGGCGCAGGCGCAGGTGCAGGCGCAGGTGCAGGCGCAGGTGCAGGCGCGGGTGCAGGGTCTTGTGGCATAGGTTCTGCAACAAGATCAGATTCTTTTTTGCATCCAACAGTTTCGGGATTTTCATTACAATAATCGACCACTGTCATGCTTGTTGAACATGCTAGACAGTCGGCAGTCATTGCTTTACAACACATTTTATCATCGTGATGTTCCATATCATCATCGTGATGTTCCATATCATCATCGTGATGATTAATGTTTTCATCGCGATGTTCCATACTCTCATCATGTGTGCTTGGCGTGTGCATCGCAGCACTACGGTCAACAACAGTAATCAAGCCTCCCATACCTGCATGTAAATGACAGTAATAATGCAGGAGGTTTGGTGTGGATTGTGTAACTTTTATTGTGGTGACTCCCTCGCTTAGATGAACATCATTCGTGTATTCCATTCCACCTTGATGTTTTCCATCATACATTGTGCTAAATCTTAATGGATGATTTTTGTCATGCATAAATGTATAGGTGTTTCCTCTTACTAATGTGATATCTGGTGTTAGCACATCATTAATATAGTATTTATTACCACTGTTTGTAGATTTAACCTTGACATTTATCGACATGACATTGTTTTTTGGCATGTTATGCATTTTAAACATAAATTTCATGCCTGCAGGCACCGATATCTGCCAAGGTCTAGCCCGCATAAATCCTGTGGCGGATGGGTGGGCACCACATTTTTTCATACCTCCTCCATTATGACAGGGTTTCAAAATATTACCATGCATATCTTTACAGCTTCCTTGATACATGAAACCGTTTGTGTTGCCCGTGTTTATTGCGCGCCGCGCAATTGAGGAGCGTCCGCGTGAAGATCTCGGCTGATTACGTCCAGGCATTTATACTATATTATAAGAAATTAAAATTCAAAACGAAAATAAAATATGTTATGTATTTCTCGCAATATAAACACGCGTTACATTATTGTATAAAATATAAAACTATACAATAATATGACTCAATATAGTCCTCGTAAAAATAATATATCTTTAACACATTCCACGAGAAAAACGCAGAAGGCACTGCCTGCACAAGATTTGTCTATGGCGAATCCCAATGTATTTGTTACGAAAAACTCCTCCTTAACTTATATAGAACAGTATATTAAGGCTCTTATCGCCAATGTAGATAATAGTAATATTCCTAAAATAATAAATTTAATTTTCGATGGTGGCGCATTTAATGCTTTTTATGCCACAGGGATCGCATTATATTTGCTGGAGCTTCAAAAACACAACATAAAAATAGAAAAAGTTTCTGGCAGCAGTGCAGGAGCAGGTGTTGCTATGAATTTTTTAGCAGGGAATTTCTTGTATATGGAGCAATTATTTGATAGATTAACAACATGTCTTCGCGACACACATCAATTAGGAGTGATACCTACGCTTATTCGTGATAATGTATATTATTTGTTTAATAATGATACAACGGCGTTAGATGTATTGCAAGATCGTTTGTTTATAAGCTATTATGATGTTGAAGAGAGAAAACAAAAAGTAGTGAGCTCATATTCCTCTCGAGATGAGTTAGTTGAATATTTGATCCGAACATCATTTGTGCCTTATCTAATTAATGGTAAAAGCCGCCATAAAAATAAATACATAGATGGAATCTCGCCATATATTTTTAGTGATAAATTTCCCAATCTTTTTGTCAAACTAATAACGAATGGTCGTGCAGCGCGTTGTTTAATGACAAAAAACGAAGAGAATCCACATCATAGAATCATGGCCGGTGTAGCAGCGGCAAACGATTTTTTTACAACAGGTTCCTCCAACATGTGCAGCTATATGCATGATTGGACAATAACGGATAATATTTTGTTTCGAGGGAGAACAACATTTATATTTTTTGTATTTACTATCATAGAATGGATGGTTTTTATAAAACGTTATATTCCAAATACTTTTACAGAGTCTTTGATGGTGCAGGGTCTCCAGCATTTTGTAGAAAGTGTGTATCATGATATGTTGCACAAGTTACTCTTGTAAAACCGCGAGGTTACTCATGCAAATCAGGTGCGGTAGTAATCATAGATTGAATCGGGACGCGTATACAAAAATCATGCGCATAACCTTGTTTTTTACATGCCATTAACGATTCATACCCTTCGATATTATACGTAGTAGAATGCAGATATACTATATACATAATAAGTGCACACACTCCGAAATATATAATATATCTCATATATTATAATATATTATATTATAATATAATATATGGCAGCTTCCGAGATGTGTAGAGGGTCCGCAAGGCCACATTTTTTTGATAGGTTTAATATTACTGTGCCACCTTTTGAAGAAGAAGCGGCCTATCAGAGGAATCTTGCTGCGGAAATGTTTAGCGGCGAAGAATTAGAAAAGAAACTAGCAAAGATTGAAGAAGATTTAAAATATCGTTATCGTTTAGGTAGTCTAGTAATGGACGATAAGTTCGAGATGGCTAGACGGGCCGGGGGCAGGACGCCGGGTTTGCGTGACACTTTACGTGGACCATTAGTGATAGATCTCGACCTGGGTCCTCCAGCATATGACGAACAGACTATACCCCAGAAAATCGATGAGGAGCTTGAGAAGATAACTCCGGAAATGAGAAAGACGCAAACATGGCTGACAGGGTATAAAGGTAGTAATTCATATGTAGCGACCGTGTTTTGGGAAGGAAAAAGCATATTTTCACCAGAGAACAAAGCCGTTTACAGCAGAGGAAGGCTACGAAAAAAATATAATGAATTAAGGGAAGAAATAGAGCGTGATCAAGCACAACAACGGGTCGCAGCAGACGTAGCACCCCCGTCTCTAACTCCAGATCCGGTTGATGCGTTTTTTTCCAATGTTATCGCTAAAGATATCACTGAAGGAGCCGTGGGTTTATAATAACCAGCCACGTTTTTTCTGTGTTTTTTTGCGTTTTCTCTGTTTACGTTTTTTCGTTTGTTTCTTTTTCTTTGGGCAGTTGGTTTTTTTCTCCACCTTTTTAGTAGACTCCCCCGGAACATACCGTAAAAAGTATTCTTGGTATTCTTTGGAATCGCGTTCATTTTTTAACTCATCAAACTTTTCCGCTTTTTCTGCCCTCATATCTTCCAAAGTTTCTTGTTTACCATAACAGTTTATGCTGAAACGTTTTAGCAATCCTTTCTGCTCCAAACGATTTTTTGCTTGCACAGAAAAAAGATATTGAGCCATACATATAATACGATCGTGGTCATAATAAGGCCGATTTGCATACAAGAATGCTAAATAAAAACTCAACATGGTGTCAATGGTTGCCACCTTAATAATATCTTTTCCAATGCGTATAGTATTGTAAGAGTGACATGCTAAAGGTTCGTAAATAAAACATACTGTATCGTTCTCGATGATAATTTCATAATGCGGAGCAATAATTTCACCAACCCCCTTTTTCATCACAATTTTCACCTTTTTAATTCCTTCATACATCAGGCGTTCCTTTATAATAGTTGCCGCGCTTTTGGGATTTTCTGCTAAAACATCGAAATCAGGCACTTTTTGCAGTTGTCGTCGACGTGATTTAGGCATATAGCGACCATATAAAGTGCTCGCAAACCCACCAAAAAAGATGAGGCCTTGATCAATAATAGCTTGTTTTACAGTATTATATATTTCATCTTGTTCTTCGGGGGTGCCTTCAAAATCGCGCATAAAATTTAGTTCGTGGCAGCGTGGATTTTTAAGTGGGTAGTGACGATTGAGTAACGTAAGCCGTTTCAAGACTTTTTCCCACCGACTTACATCGCCGGCAGGTCGCGAGAGTTCTAAATACATCGCCATGCGTAAATAATTTGGTGGGGCATACAGAATTCCGTTTATTGAGATACTTTCTTTGCTAACATTTTTAAAGAGTTCCTTATCTAAATCGGTGATATCAGCCACTGGAATAAAGTTGACAAACACTTTGAATGTGCCTTTATGCACGCCGGCCTTGGCTTCGACATCCGTGTATCCTTCATTAGCATATATGTCAGCTAATTCTTTCGCATCGGCCAGCGCAGATGGTGAGAAGAAATCATAATCTGGGATTTCGACGCTTTTATCGTAAAACTGATCGTATGTAGGAAGAATATTATTAATAGCAGTTCCACCATAACAAACACATTTTTTCTTTTGTAAAAATTTCTCGACAATAATAATAATATTTTTAACTTCATCAGAATTAACAATCGCTTTCTGTGTTCGCTCTTGAGCATTATCGACCGCCTTCCGTAATATTTCTAATTCGCGTTCTTCATACGAAAGTTTTTCACGACTACGTTCTTTAGACATATCTTATATAATATGCAGATATTATTTACATATTATATTATTTACTAGTAGCGATATTTGCGTATTAGAAGGTAAATGTTCCGCCGGGGATATCGCGTTGGCGCGATGAATAATTATAACTAGGGTTTTGTTTCTTGGGAGCAGGAACTGTTTCAGGAACATAGCGTAAATGTTCGGGTTTTAGCGAGAATGCCGAACCTGCTTTATTGAAAAATAATGAAACATATTCCATGTTAGAATCAAAATTTTGAAATGACATGCCTACCATTTGAACGCCCATACTTTCACATATACCCATCGCCGGATTTTTAGTGTCTGTAGTCATATCGGGTAAACAAATGGTCATATATTGTTTATTATGTTCAATCATGTTATCCATGTTATGTGTATATTTTACATCGTGGTATTTTTTTATCCACAGATACGGTGAACCGCTTGCCATGTTCACATATTCATTTAGGGGTGTTTCGGAAAATATTGGATTTGAGTTATCTACAATAATAACAACTTTTCCCTTAAGTTTTTTAAGATTAACCTCGCCTAAATTATTATTATGATTTTGATAACTATATTCCTTTCCTAATATATATGGTTGTAATGAATTGTAGATGTCCTTAGTCATCTCCGTGTATATTTTTTTATTTCTACTAAGAATTCTTAGATGAATAATAAGGGGGTCGCCAAAACAGGTTGTTGCGCCAGAGGAGAAGGCGTTATTGGCAATGGCTTCCATCGCTTCACCAAAAGGAACGCTATTGTAACTTTCTTTAGTAGAATAATCTTCCATTGATGAAACTGCTATAACAGGGCGATTGTCTACAGAATAAACTGCAAAATCTAAACACCTTGCGCCCGCGCGAATACAATTATTTAGGGCGCATATATTTACAAAGTCGTTTTTGTAGTATCCTGCACTACAACAATTATAAGCGGTCTTTATGTAATAATCGCGTAATCCATAATTATAACCATCTTCACTGGTATTTAATGTCGAAATTGGTGGAAATTCCTGATATACGGCGTTCATTGTCGTGCAGTTGCTGCCCGTCTCGCCGGCTAAACGACCTTTATTCAATATCCATGAAATTATAAGGAAAATAACGACGCCAATTAGAATCCATATTCCATAAGTAGCAGCATATAGTTTTGCTGCCGCCGTGGCTCGCCTGGCAATATCTCTAGGTCTATCAGACATTAATATACTTATTGGTAAGATTAATTTATTTTTAAATAATATTAATTGCCTTGCATTTAAATAAAGTAATTAGGGGAAGAAATTACAAATCCTAAATAAAAATATATATCTTAAATTATAGTTAAAAAATATACCACGATATATATAAGATGCCAGGTGGCTTATTAAATTTAGTGTCTTATGGCGCGCAAAATGTAATATTAAATGGCAATCCCTCAAAAACTTTTTTTAAGGTAACGTATGCAAAATATACCAATTTTGGTCTGCAAAAATTTCGTCTAGATTTTGATGGTTTAAGGTCGTTACGTATGACGGAAGCCTCTACATTTACCTTTAAAGTTCCTCGTTATGGTGATTTGTTGATGGACACATATTTAGTAGTGACTTTGCCGACTATATGGAGTCCTATATTACCTCCTACTACCACAACGATGCCTAATTGTGTGCAGTGTTATGAAACAGAGGGCGTCACGCCTCCTAATGATGGTATTGATTGTAATGAGTCATGTTCAAACGACAAATCCAGTTCCTGCGCAAAGAATGTAAACGTGTGTGGTCCTGAAACAAAAATAGATAAAACAAGTGAATGGTGTCCCTACGAATTTAAATGGATTAAAAATTTAGGAACGCAAATGATAAAGAAAGTTAAATTTATAGTTGGTGGCCAAGTGATACAAGAATATACCGGCGACCATTTATATAATTTAGTAGAACGAGATTTCGATAATGCAAAGAAAGATTTATATTATAAAATGACGGGAAATGTCGCAGAATTAAACGATCCGGCAAATGCTTTTGGTAGAAACAATGAATATCCCAATGTATGGCCGGTAAAAGGAGAGAAATATCAGGAAATGGGACCGGAACCATCTATTCGTGCTAGAAAATTATATATCCCCCTAAATATTTGGTTTACGTTAGCAGCGAAGATGGCATTTCCTTTGGTCAGCCTACAATACAATGAATTAAATATTGAAGTCGAAATGCGCTCTATAAATGAGCTATTTATGATACGGGATGTCGAACATATTTACAATGTTAAACCCAGCACACCGGGTAATAGTATATATGGCCCAGGGCCATATATAAAACCCGACTGTAACAAGGCGGTTTTTCAGTTTTATCGATTTTTGCAGCCAATACCGACTAAAAATAACTTTAAAGATATAAATACTCTGCGAACAGGCGAATTATATGAGGATAAACGCACGGATTGGGCAGCAGATATTCATCTAATAAGCACTTATGCCTTTTTGACCGAAGAAGAGGTGCGTGTATTTGCTGAAAAACCACAAAAATATCTTATTAAAGAAGCCTACACGTATTCTTTTAACAATGTAGTCGGATCTCAAAAAGTTGATTTGAACGCCTTGGGTATGGTCTCGAATTGGATGTGGTTTTTTCGACGCAGCGACGCGCACTTGCGCAACGAGTGGTCAAATTATAGCAATTGGCCCTATGAGAATTTGCCCCAAAATGTGGCAGGCACCGATTTTTATCAAAACACCCTCCTGAATTCATTATTAGTCTCGAGCACGGTCACCAACAAGTATCCCACTAATTATAAATTGTCTGGGACATTTAATCCCGAAAATCAAAAAGAGATTATGCTTACATGGGCGTTGGTGTTAGATGGGAAATATAGAGAAAATACACTTGATGCTGGCGTATTGAATTACGTGGAAAAATACACGCGAACATCTGGAAATGGAAAAGACGGTCTTTATTGTTACAATTTTGGTTTATTTAGCACACCAACAGATTTTCAGCCCAGCGGGGCAATGAACATGAGTAAATTTAATAAAATCGAATTTGAATTTACGACTTATGCGCCACCACTAGACCCGGAAGCAAAAACAATGACAATATGCAATGGAGATGGAACTGTTATTGGTGTAAATAAACCGATATGGCGAATATATGATTATACATATGATTTAATTGTCATGGAAGAGAGATATAACGTATTAGTATTTGAATCTGGAAATGCGGGATTGATGTATGCTAGATAATGTTGCATAAAGAATAACATATATTATTTTAGCAAATTACACACTGTAGCTGTAATATACATATTATAATTATAATTATCAATTAATTATAATATCATTATTTATATAATATGCCCAAAGATGAACAAGACACAAAAACTACAAAAGAATCAAATACAAATACTGAAAAGCAGAATGATACACCACCATTAAAAAAAACTACTACGTGGCAAGCATTGGTAGGAAGTATTATTTTGAATATACTTTACTTATCTATTTTCGCTGTATTGGTGGGTAATTTTATTTATTTTAAAACGCTAAATTTTGATCAATTAGATTATTTTTTTCCCACAATGTCAGATAATGCTAGTAGACAGTCCGGAGGAGGTAAATTGTTTTGTGACGATTATCCAGCAAATTGGATGCCCAAATGGACAGCTAAAGACGCTGAAAGTATATTACGAGGCCCTTTATGGGATGCAAGATGGCCTACAAACGAACAATATAATACTTGGAGCAATACAGAAGAAGGTTATTTCTGGGGTATTGGTTTTACCTCATGGTTAAAACTAACAACAATAAAGTCTTATAATACATTAAGAGGATGGTTGAAGGCATTTTTGAGTTCAGGGTTTAATAAATCCACACCAAGTATTTTTAATAACATGTTTTTCCAAAGTATTTTATTTGGAATCATGTGTATTTTATCTGGTTTCCTTTCTGTAATAGTGACGTTTGTTCATAGTGTTATATCAGACCCATGGTGGGGGTTACTATTTGGGTGGATACCGTTCCTAGTATGTATACCTATATTACAAACAGTCCAATTATTTGGGACGTTCCCAACATTTCCAATTTGGCCTGGCTTCGGTATACTAGCAGATTCCAAATTAAGTAGTTTAAAAACAATGAAAAAGATATTTGAATGTAATATACCTACATTAATATTTTTGTTTGCACTCAATATAATTATAACATTTGGTGGTGTTGCTGGTGGGGGAGTAGCTATTGGTATGTGGGTTTGGTTTATATACGCATCCACAAGAGGAAAGAAAAAATAGACGGTATCAAATAAATAGTGATAATGCAAATAGCGATTTGAAATAGCGATAATTAAACAGTGTTTATTGATTACACAAAAAACTATATAATAATATAACAGCAATATAATATTATTATATTTTTATGAGCAGTATGTATTTTTCTCTCCAATCTCTAATTGAAGAATATAAATCATCACCATATATGTTGGCTCGTTTAGAAACTCATATAAATCAGTTACTCCCCGAAACATTAAAATGTGAAGAAAAAAAGCACACCGAGCGTCTTGAGAGAAAACAAAGACTTACCGACGAATATACTAATTTTATTGAAACATTTATGCTAAAACACCGTTATTACTATTGCTCCCATAGTGAATTATTTTTAGAATATAATGGTGAACATTTTATAGGGTGCAGTGAAGATGATATACTACATAAAATTTTATCTAGAATTTCTTCCGAAAAAAAACTAATGCCATGGAAATATAGAACAAACAACGACTTAATTTCTAAAATAAAACAAAAGTCGCCGATGGATGATATACCAGAATCGTCTACAATTCAATCTGTTATAAAACATTTTTATCCGGCAATATTTCATTCTAAAAGTGCGGCAAAGTATTTTTTAACCATTATTGGTGATTGTATTTGTGGGAAAAAAACAAATCATTTATTTTATATAATCTCTCCTTATATGAAACTGATACTGCAAGAAATCGCTTACTATTGTTCAGCACACTTTGGGTTAGGTAATATATTCCAGTGCTTTAAATATAAATTTTATGATCACGAATATAAATTGACTAGATTGGTGCGGACAAAACACAAAAATTATACTGATACAATCCCGGTATCCTGTGATATGACAAAATACATGATAGATATATTATGCGTTTCTGCGCATTATTCCAAGCGTTACGGCACAAGTGATTCGTATTTGGAACAATGCAGTGATCAATCACTCGTGAATTACGTTAAAAGTATTTGTAGATCCACACCAGGTAAAATGGTGGATGCGTTTATCAAAAATTCATTACATGGTGGTTTAAACGTTTCTATTTCAACAAAAAATATGATTTTTCTTTGGAAAAAATATTTGCAAGAACACGATATGCCAAACATCATTTTTCATGAACAAGTAAAACAAATCTTCCGAGAAAAATTAACCTATGATGAGAACTGTGATTGTTTCTTGAATATGACCAGCAAATATTTGCCAATGGTATCATCATTTATTGAATTCTGGGAAAGCACAATTTCTGTTGCAAATAATATAGTATATCAAGAAAATTCAAACATTTATTTAGAATATAAAGTTGATGAACTAGCGGTATTATTTAATATATGGTGTAAAAAAACATGGAATGATTTAAATCAAGAGACAATCGTTGCCTTCATAAAGCATTTTTATCCTGATATATCAATCCAAGATAACAAATATGTGATAGATATCAAATGTTCTCTCTGGGATAAGAACAAAGCTGTTATGGAAGCATTGGAAGCATATAAGGTTAAGCATAATTTACATCCAACCGCAAATGTTTTATCCCTTTATACAGCTTATGAACATTATACAAGGCAGGCTAAACACCCCTATATTGTAAGCAAACGATATTTTGAAACTGTTTTAAGAAAAGCACATGGAGAGTTTATTGATGAATATGGTATAATTTCCAGCGAGTTGTTTGCATTATCAAATTAAAATATTCTGTTTATAACACCATTTGCCCTATTAGTAATATTAATATTATTAGTATTACTAATACTATTAATATTATTATATTTTATACTAAATAAATTTACGATTTACCTACGCTTTTGTGTTTTTCTTTTGCGTGTTGCTCTCTTTTTCTTTCCCTTCTCGCTTAGTTTTACGGCACCAAATTTGCCATCAACAGTTCCCCAACCGGCTTTTTCAAGGCGTTTTTCTTTTTTAGCAGTTGTGTGCTTTTTTCGTGATACAATGCGACCATTCTTGTTCATAAGAATTTTGTCTTTGGTGAGACCACCAGCGGTTTTGTAAGCAGTGCCATGATGAACCTGGGCACGTGAACCAATAAGAAGCTCGTATGTTTTACCTTTGATATGGTATTTTCCGTCAGAACCTTTAGAAACGCGTTTAGTCATTATAACTTATCTAAAGAAAAAAAGATTTTCCTAAAGTTTTTAAAATTTATTATGTGGTCTTAAACAACTTCCATTTGGTCCACCGGCTCGTTGTTTATAGAAATTTAATGGGGCGATCACAGTTGTAGGTTTTCCTTTATTTAAACGTAATTGTTCTGAACGCCGAGAGGCCTGTGTCGAAAAGGAACCAGGCATATTTGTATTGCCCGCTCGTGGTAATCCTTGTGCATTTGCGGCATTTACTAATGCCGGACACTTTTTACAGCGAGTAGAATTGATCCGAAAAGGTACGTGCATATATAAACTTTTTAAAAAAGTTTAAAAAAAACAAATGAAGTGTAAACGTTATATAAACTTTTTAAAAAAGTTTAAAAAAAACAAATGAAGTGTAAACGTTATATAAAATTGAAACAACTTAGATAAATAAAATCAAATCACATCATCTGCAATGGCTTCTGCAAACGAAAAATCTGTGCTATCACAAAAATATCAAAAAAAAACTGATAAACAGCATGTTCTCGACACACCAGACACGTATACTGGAACAATGGATAATACCGAGTGTGATACCTACGTCTATGATCATAAAGGTGACAAAATCATTCCTGCTAAAATCGATATTATTCCCGGATTATATAAGTTGTTTGATGAAGCTATTGTAAATGCTCGTGACCATTATGTGCGTATGTCACAAGCTATTTTGGCAAAAAAGCCAAATACACTTCCGGTGACACATATTGATATTAGCATTAGTGATGATGGTGTTATTACAATTACAAACGATGGTAATGGAATTGATGTCGAGAAACATCCTGAACACGATATTTGGATTCCCGAGATGATTTTCGGCCATCTTCGCACATCGACAAATTATGATAAATCCGAAAAGAAAATTGTGGGAGGAAAAAATGGTTTCGGGTTTAAACTTGTGCTTATTTGGTCAACATGGGGTAAAGTTGAGACGATTGACCATGTGCGTGGTCTAAAATATGTGCAAGAATTTGAGAATAACTTGGATATTATTAAGAAGCCGTCCATTCGTAAATGTAAAAACAAGCCTTACACCTCCGTGTCGTTCAAGCCAGATTATGCTCGCTTAGGCATGACCGGTCTGTCTGACAACATGATGCAGCTATTTCGTCGACGCGTATATGATGTCGCAGCTATTACCGATAAAAAAGTGAGGGTGAAATATAATGGTGAGATTGTTCCAGTAAAACATTTTCAGAATTATGTCGATATGTTTATTGGTCCTAAAACAGCGGATGGTGTGCCGCGTGTGTATGAAACAACGCATGAACGTTGGGAATATTCTGTGTGTCTTGCACCAAGTGATGAATTTACGCAAGTATCTTTTGTAAATGGAATATTCACTGGTAAAGGTGGCAAGCATGTGGAGTATATTTTGGGGCAAATCGTCCGGAAGTTGAGTGCTTACATTAAAAAGAAAAAGAAAGTGGATGTTAAGCCGACCACCATCAAGGAACAGCTGATGCTGTTTGTGCGATGTGATATTGATAATCCTTCATTCGATAGCCAAACAAAAGATTACATGAATACACCATCTAACAAATTTGGTTCATCATGCACAGTGAGCGATAAGTTTATTGAACAAATCGCTAAAATGGGCGTGATGAATGCGGCGTGTGCACTCACCGAGGTGAAGCAAACTAGCGCAGCGAAAAAGACAGATGGCAGTAAAAGCAAAAGTATTCGCGGTATTCCTAAATTGATTGATGCAAATTTTGCGGGAACTAAAAAAAGTGAACTTTGCACAATTATTTTGTGTGAGGGAGATTCAGCAAAAGCCGGTATTGTTTCTGGACTGTCAAAAGAAGACAGAAATGTTATTGGTGTGTATCCCATGCGAGGTAAACTGTTTAATGTGCGCGGAGAGTCAACCAAGCGCATTGTCGAAAACAAGGAAATCCAAGAAATCAAGCAAATCTTAGGTCTAGAATCCGGAAAAAAATACGATGCGGAAAGCGCCAAGGCGTCATTACGTTATGCAAAGGTGCTGTTTATGACAGATCAAGATTTGGATGGCAGCCATATCAAGGGACTAGGTATTAATTTGTTTGATGCACAATGGCAATCATTGCTAGAAATTCCGGGATTTATTGGATTTATGAATACACCGATCTTGAAAGCACGTAAGGGTGCACAAGAAAAGTTGTTTTATAATGATGGTGAATATGAAGAGTGGAAGGAAGCAAATGAGACGAAGGGCTGGAAAATTAAATATTACAAAGGACTTGGCACAAGCACAAGCAAAGAATTCAAAGAATATTTTCAGCATAAAAAATCTGTGGAATTTATTAGCACTGGTGAGGGTTCGCGAGAGGCAATCGACTCTGTCTTTAACAAGAAACGCTCCAATGACCGCAAACAATGGTTGGGTGGATACAATCGTGATTTGTATCTCGATACCAATCAAGAAAATGTCACATATGAAGAGTTTATTGCAAAGGAAATGATTCATTTCTCGAAATATGATTGTGATCGTTCGATTCCCAATCTCGTGGATGGTCTCAAAACAAGTCAGAGAAAAATTCTCTACACTGCGTTTAAACGCAAACTCACACAGGAAATCAAGGTCGCACAATTTAGTGGGTCGGTCTCCGAAATCAGCTGTTATCACCATGGTGAGGCTAGTCTTAATGGTGCGATTATCGGTATGGCACAAGATTTTGTTGGTGCAAACAACATGAATTTGCTGCAGCCGAAGGGTCAGTTTGGCACGCGTTTGCAGGGTGGTGATGATTCGGCCTCGGAAAGGTATATCTTTACGCAACTGCATCCGCTGGCGCGCGCGACGTTCCCGGAGGCGGATGATGCCGTGCTAAAATATCTGGATGATGATGGAACGCCAGTTGAGCCGATTTACTATGCGCCGATTATTCCGATGCTTCTGGTAAATGGTAGCAAGGGCATTGGCACAGGATTTAGCACAGATATCATGTGCCATAATCCAGTGCAGATTATTGATTATATCGCAGCGAAGCTTGATGATAGCCAATCGGTGGCAGCAGTCATGCCACGCATTATGCCGTATTATCATGGTTTTCAGGGAACGATTGATGCCATTGCGGAGGATAAATATCTCATCAAAGGCAAATATGACATGATTAGTGATAAGCAAGTTCGCATTACAGAGCTTCCTGTAGGAACATGGACTGATGATTACAAGCAATTTATCGAAGGTCTCATTGATGCAGGTTCGCAGAAGTCCACGGCAAAAGATAAACCTAAGACTGCGCAGCGCAAGCATGCCAGCACGGTGCGAGATTATGTCGATATGAGTACGGATGTAACCGTTGATATTACGGTAACATTCTCACCGGGTATGGCGAAGAAGCTGCATGAGGAGCAAATTGAGCATGGATGTAATGCCCTAGAAAAACTGCTAAAGTTGTTTACGACACGGTCGACCAACAACATGCATGTATTTGATGAGTCTGAGAAGCTCAAAAAGTTCAATAGTGCTGAGGAGATTGCTGACTACTATATTGTTGTGCGTCATGGCGTTTATGTGGCACGCAAAGCAGCACAGCTAGAAGCCCTACGTGAAAAGGCGAAGATTCAATCCAACAAAGCGCGCTTTATTAGTGAAGTGCTGGAAGACACACTCGATTTGCGTCGTAAAAAGAAAGCCGAAGTAAATGCTATCTTGTCAGACTCAGGATATGATATGGTAGATCATGATGAGGATTATAAATATCTGGTGAGGATGCCGATGGATAGTGTGACGGAGGAAAATGTCGAGAAAATTCTGCAAGAGAAAGAAGACACGCTCGCTGCCATCAGTCTGCTGGAAGGCAAGACGGAGAAGCAAATTTGGTTGGAGGAACTGGCAGTGCTCAGGGAAGAATATGTAAAGCATAAGTGCACTGAACCTGTTGTGAAAAGTAAGTCTCCGAAGAAGCTAAAGATGAAGAAAAAGTAAATAAAGATTCGATCGAGGTATTTTAATAAAAATATTATTTGTTTTATAATATTTTTATTTTAATAGTAGTATTTTAATAGTCAGCATTTTAATTACCACATAAATCTTCCTAAAGGATATCCTTTTCCCACGCCACCACTTCCTAAAGGATTTTTAGAGAGAATATTGTGCTTTTTCATATAGGTATAAGCCTTGACGGGGTCGGTCGGTATTTCTAAACGCGAGGTAACGCGATTTATACTACTTCTTCCAGCTATTCTACGGTTGTATAATCCACCCATTATACCAAATGACCCTGTTTTATTAACTATTGAGGATTTCACACGCGCACTCTTTGAGTGTGGCATTATACTATACATAAAGATAATTTAATATACCAATAAAATAAATGATAATATATATCATAATGGTAATAAAGTAGTACACGTATTTTATACTAGAGTTTTTTTTTCTGTGATATTCTTTTTTTAGTTTTGTTGCGGCGATATTCTTTTTTTCTGGTAGTTTTTTTCTGGTAGTTTTGTTTCTTGGTCTTATGGCTACGCCTTTTTGATTTCCGCGATTTTTTGGGTTTTCGACCACCGGTAGTTCTCTTCATCGTAGCAGCATCGAGTTTCTCCGCCTCTTTAATTTCTTGAATTACCGGAGGTACGCGCCCCGATAATTCTTCGCTCTTTTCACCAGAGGTATTTACAATATTGGTGATAGTAGCTTGTGATGTGCATTTTAATAATATTTGTGGGCTTACAGTATAGCCAAGATATATTTTTATTTTACAAAAATTATCAAGGGCAATGGGGTCTAAGGTAATATCGAGGCCGTCTAATATGTCTTCAATTTCGGTCTTAAAGTTGATTTTTTTCTCATAAATGTTTTTAGGTAAACTTTTTTCCGGTGCTTTTCTATCGCTAGCTCTTCTAATAAGCGGGGGACGTCCAGGAGGTGACTCAGGTTGTATATAGTCGTCTTTAAAGTCATCATCTTCTGTATCATCATCTATATCTTGGTCACCTTTTTCATATGAAGATAAAAATTTCTCCCCAACAATTTGATTGATAATATATTCATCTAATTTCAGATTTTGTTTATTTAAAAAGGAAAAAAAATCTTTATAACCAGAATTAGCATAGCGTAGTTCAGAACCATGAAAAGTTTTATAATTATCAATTAATGGTATATTTGTATATGTCGTGAACAATGTTTCAATCGCGGCTTTACCTATAGTAAAACCAGGATCAATACAAGTATTGCTGGTATTTCTGGCACCAATATCACTCAAATCTAGTGTAAAACTATCATGAATTAAATCTAATTCTGCTTTATTTGGATTCCATGATTGGTGATGTGCTTGTAAATAATAAGGGTTTAATGTATATTTTTCTCCACCGGCAACTGCTGCGGGAAAAATACTAAAAATATCTTCTGGATTTACTCTATCAGCAATATTTAATCGATGTGTGTAACCCAGTTTAAACATTGCCTCACCCCAAACATAATCATAAATAGCATTTAGTTTACTAACTTTGAGAGCGGATTCGTCTTTATATTTATCATAAAAGCTATCCAATACAGCAGATAGTTTATCTGGTAATAAACTATCTTCGCCTAAATAAACTATTTTATTGTGGGCGGCTATATAATACAGCGAACAACGGCTACAGCCATAAGAATCTTCACTCTTTAAAAAGGTATTTTTATATAAATCTTCCCAACAAGGGATATATGTATTTGTATCCATTTGTAAATGTCGCTTGCCTTTATTTTCTATTATAAATTTTATTTTATTAATATCTATATAACTTCCTACTGATTCTAGACCATTTATAAATTTGTTCTCGTTCACTCCCTCTGATGAAAATGGTAGATAAATAAAATTTTCTATATAATCTGGAATGACACGTTTCTTAAATTCTGTTTCAAAAAATGCATGAGACTCATTTACATAGTCCAATGGAATTTCACCTCCATCTTTAGAAATCAAACAGAACCTTAAGACAACTTGGGGAGGAGATTTAGTATACTTTTCTGCACATCTTGATGATTGCATTAATATTCTATTAATATTATCAGCCTCATCCAAAACTTTTTCATATCTTTGGTATGAACCGTGATGATTTTTACTAATTTTTGAATATAAACTTAATGTTATAATATGTGGTATTTCAGCAGGAGCTGCTTGCATATAAACAGGAAGGTTTTCCATTATATATATATATATATATATATATATATATATAAT
>MDTD01091050.1_pt1 | contig 22328 bp, 30 predicted proteins | sample 811221 | NCBI WGS metagenome assembly MDTD01 (sample SAMN05326646, study PRJNA326480) | marine metagenome | isolation source: seawater | place: Pacific Ocean: South West | collected 2011 | reverse complement strand
GGGGAGGCAGCATGCAGTTACTGTCGGGGTGCATTCGAAGACATCGATCAGGAGGCGCTCTTCGGAGGGGCCTCTGCAACTGATTTCGAGGGCCCCTCTACACCGGGCCTCAATTAGGGCCTCTACGGGCCCCTCTGCAAGGGGCCTCTGCATACTCAGTGGAAGCCCTCTCTGGGGGACGGCCTTAGTCTCGACTCAAATTTTTCCGGAGAACTTTCGGCAAACTTTTTACTTTTTTGGGAGAACACATGCTATACGTTCTATATTCATACGGCATCGCAATTGGCTATTCGATCGTAGCGCGAGAAGTCTATCACATCAGTCCACACGACCCATGGAATTGGGGGCCTTGTGCAGGTGTCATTGGGCTCGGAATCGGAATGGGCTGGTTTGAATGGTGGGCAGAAAAAGGTGACTAGTTTGTAAAGGGTAAAGGGCCCTAACTCTCAAAAATTTCCGGAGAAAATTTTGGGAGCTTTTTCATATTTACTATAGTATTACAGAAACACGAGGGATTTGTATGCCAAACTACAGTAAAGATGAGCAGATTGAAAACTTGATAGAAACGCTTACTAACGTACGCACTAAACGACCAGATCAGTTTGAAGAACGCATTAAGCCTTACTATGATATGGTGAACGGTGGAGACGGCGGGCCATGGCGAGAAGGCTCGGAAACCACCATGCGGGAGTTACACTTTAAAGGGTGGCGAGATTCCGATTTCCAGGTGGTCCTCGAGAGGCTCGACCTTACGCCTACCCTTACCGAAGAAGAATGGCAGGAAAGGTTCGGACATGAAGAAACTTTGGGGGCAAAGATCAAGTCCTGGTTTGGCATGTAGATGGCTGCTTCAGAGCTACAGATCAACTCTTTAGTTAAGATGATGATGCAGTTGTATCGACGCCTGGATGACCCTAAGCTTGAAAAGCAGTTCAACCTTCAGAGATCTAGATACGAGAACATGTCAACCGGAGGCGACGGTGGTAAGGCTGGGCTCTATGGTAGACGTATCACAGACCCAAAGAGGAGCACACATGAGGCTTCGATTCGGGCGCTGCATCACGCTGACTGGGCTGACTCGGACTTCCTCGAGCTCCTGAACCGTCTAGACAAAGCTATACAGGATCATCATGATGATAGCGGCGAGACCAAACCCACAGAGTCTCCCGGCGTAGAGAATACCGCACCCGATATTGACTATATAGCAGATGCTGTCTTTGATCTCTTGTCGCCCTTACCTCACAACGACATCGTTTTCATTCTTAACGATATGGCTGAGCAATTAGGGGTATTAGAGCCTAAAGACGACTAAAACATTTAGCGAAACTTTGCTATACTGATTTCATGGCCCTCCTTCTTGGAGGGCTTTTTCGTCTTAGGTACCTTGTATGCATGATCCTCGCCGTTGGACTCGAATGTTACGCGGTGACTTAGTATCTTGGACACGTGAAGGAAATAAAATGGTAGGCGTTGTGCTCGATGTCTATCCGGCGAATATTTATGAGAAAGAGGTATGCCGCATCATAGCGGATGGCAGTGTGTATACTGTCGATTCTATCTACCTCGCTCTTCATAATAAGGATCTGGAAGATGCACAACTTCACGACGGGCTCCCTGGTAGAGTGGAAGATACCGGGCTCAAATGAAGCTACTGGGCTCATACTCGAGTTTGAGAAGCATGCTTTAGGTATGGGTGCATGGGTGATGTGGTGTGACCGTGATGAACCGGTTTGGGCGCGCCTGACTTCTCTGGTGCTTAGCGAGCGTTAACACTTATAGTGTAAATGTGAGCTTAAGCTTATATAATACTCTATGTACCTTGTTTGCGCAAACCTTTCGAGATTATGCGTCTTATGGGTATATCGGTCTACATCGTGGAGGGTCGAAAGGTCGACCCGACAAGAGGTTGAGTCAAAAAGTAAAAGTCGCGCGAAGCGGCCAGGAAAAAATCACGCTCGGGCCCTGCCGGGCACCTTAATCTGAGGAAATCATGTCGTATTTAGGTTTTGTGCCTATGATGGAAAATTTTATAAAGTTTACTGCTAAGAGAACAAACAGTATCGTAAGCATTCTAGAGATTGGTGTTGATGAAGGGCAAACTGCATTGCCACTAATGTCGTCGCTTGCCCAAACGGATCTAGAATGGCAGATGACCGGCGTGGATATTAGAAATTCAAAACTCTTTATGCAGCAAGTCCTAATGACCCGCGGGCTCAAACCCTCTATGCTTAGCAAGACTCTTGATGAAAAAGATACGTCAGGTTGGAACTATCATTATGCCATTGAAAATAGTCTAGACTTCTTGCCCAGGCTTATTAATTTCAATAAGACCAAAGCACCACAAGATAGATTTGCTTATGATCTTGTCCTATTAGACGGAGATCACAACTACCAAACAGTCCTTAAAGAGCTTGAATTGCTCTCTCAGCTAACACATGATTACAGCTTGATTGTAATGGATGATTATCGAGGAAGATATTCAAACAAAGATGGGTACTATGCAGACTCAGAAAAACACGCCGGACTTGATCACAAAGAATTAGAAAGAGGTGGCGAAAAACAAGGTGTCAAAACAGCAGTTAAAGATTTTTTAGCTGAGAACTCAGATTGGCACCTGTTTGATCCCGCCGAAGTTGTTCCCGGAGAAGTTGCCTGTTTAGTTAGAAAACTGGAAATTGGTGTAGAGACTTCTTCGATGTATGAGCGACTTCCTACCAACCAATGGCGGCAGATTAACTTAGCACATCGATGGTGTCAAAACTGGCAGTTTCGTTTTAGAAATGATGCTGATATTGAATCATTGGAAAGAACGTGAAAAAACTAGTTAGAAACAAGATCCCTTCCATTCTAGACAAATATGGTATTGAACACCATCGATCTCTACTTCAAGAAGAAAAACTAAACGAAGCTTTTCATGATAAGCTACATGAAGAATGGGCAGAATTTTGGGAAACACCCAATGAAGAAGAACTAGCTGATTGCCTACAAGTCTTACAAGATACTGCGACTCTTTTCGATATCGACTGGGAAAAAGTAAAAGTCGCTCGAGCCGCTAAGGCGGATATCAAAGGAACATTCTCTGAAGGTATTGAGGTGACGTTTTATGATGCGGGACACTCTAGGCGTTGAACCTCGGGTTGGTTCTTTGCTAAAGACTTGTCACGATGGGCCGGCTCGTCTAGTAATTCAGATGAATTCATATTTCTGCATGCACACCGGAAAGGTTGCAAAAAGAATGTTGCTTTTATCAAATGGCGAGATGTTCTGGGCCAGCTTATCAGATTTTTACCAGGTTGTTCAGTATTAAAAACACCTAGTAACTACCGTTTCTTTTCTTTGTGTGCATCCTGGTTGACTCTAAGCTGCTCTATTGATATTTTAGTAACATCATGCTTAGAACAAATATATTTAGATGAGTATGAGGTAAAAATGAGTTCATTACACACTAACATAAAGCAAATTATTAATCGTGTCTTAAGTGAAGACAGAGAGCCACTTAAAGATATTTTAGATCATAAAAACACAGAAGATGTTGTCCATGCTGCCCATTTTGTCATGGATGGCGGTGAAAAAGGTGGACCTGAAGCTGAAAATTTGATAATGCCTATTGATCACGCTGCAGCTGTTGGTGGAGATCCTGTCGTTAGATCAATTGAAGTGCTCGACCACTCAACAGGTGATGTTGTGCCAGTAACTGATCGAAATCCCCTGGGCATGACAGAATCTCAACTTCGCATGTCTATTCGAAATATTCTTTTAAAAGTTTTATAGCTATTGGGGGGTGGCGGAATTGGCAGACGCGCCGTCCTGTTTCGATGGTGGTGATTTCATGAAAGTGCACCATGGAGGTTCGAGTCCTTCCCCTCCAGCCATTTATTAACACATGCTTCGTAAAAGACTATAATATTGCTTTCTAGGAAGAATAAATGTTTATGAGTATTTCAGGAAGTGATTTCAATGAAAATCCTATTTTAGGATCACTTCATTTTTACCAAAACGGTCAGTTAAATTTCAGTCTTATAGACGATCATGAAAATGTTTCTGTTTCTGATATATCTGCACTGATGTTTACCACTGAATTTTTTATGTACGCTCTGGAAAGAGATGACTGGCTCTTAGAGTACGCCCAAACAATCAATGATGCACTTCAAGATATCGATTTAGAAGAAAAGAAGATGAAATTTAGAGTTATCGAAGGCGGCTTGGGAAGTGAAGAAAAAAATAATTAATTCTAGATTTTCTAAGAGATTAATATATTTACTTTACTCACGAAGAGAATACATAAGTTTAGAAGAGGATGTTTCACTAAAATGCTTAAAACAACAATCTTAGCAATGACCTTTCTCGCAACAGATGGTAAAGTCACACATGACAAAGAGCTTTATCAGATTAGAGTGTTGAGTGGAGAAGAAATGTTCAAATTGAGCACTCAGATGTACTTGGACGAAAATCAGCCGAATGCGTCAGAAGAAAGCTCTCTTGAGCTAGACGAATGGATAAAAATCATTGCTGATAGACAAATAAAAAGAAATTAGTCTTATGAAAAAAGAAGACAGTCTTAGAAAGTTTATAAGAGAAGAGATAGGTAGAAATTTTCACACTCTTGACAACTCTCCTCACACATTTGATGATTTTCAAGACTATGATATTGAAATCAATGGTGACCCTGAAGGGGTTTACTTTCTAACAATCCACTACAAGGATGAGAAAATATTCCCTACACAAAAATTTAACTCTAGAGAAGACGCTTTCTCTCATTCCCGACAAGTAATTGATAACGATAGAGTTAAAAGAATGAATCAGACTTAGTTTATTCATTCATCATAATGATATCAATAAAAGCCTCTAGCTCTTCATGCCCTGGACCCATGGCGATAGACTCGATGTCAGTAAAAGCTGCGCTCGTCACTCCAATGGCTCTAAATTCGCTGTCTAATATAACTGAACCGCTCGATCCTGGTCTCGTAGGCAAAGTGTAGAAGTGCATATTTGAATCATATCCTGAATAGTGACCTGAAAAAACGAGAGTCATCGACGGTGCATTAATGCCATAGGGTGCTGAGACTACATACACATCATCCCCCACTTCAGGTGCTTTCCTTGCAATTCTAACAGGTGGTGCATAAATCTTTTCTACTGACAGAGCGCAAAGATCAGCTATGGGATCTAGCGCAATGATTTTTGCTGAGATTGTCTCCCCTGTGTGAATTCTATACTCAATAACAGTTTCAGACTTTACCCTTATTTTCATTCCGTCTTGTTCGTGATATTCTGGAAAATTAGTAGAGGTACATACATGTTCAGCAGTCATCACCACCGGCTTGTTCTTAGCCCACATTAAAAGACCAGAACCAGAGCCGTTTATGACAACAGGAGGAAGAAAACTTATAAGCTCATTGCATGCATCTATGTCGTCTGCCTCTATACATTCTTCAGCAGTCGCAATTTTACTAACCATTACATAGGCAAATGCATTAGCTGGAATTTCACTGTTGCCTCGGTGTGCGTACTTTAAGTGGCCATTGACAGAAGCACAACTTATCGATAAATTAACAGCTATCATCAGCGCTGCGAACGTTGCCGGAACGTTTTTTAAAGTATTAAAGATATGAGTTGTAATCTTCATAGTAGACTTATACCATACTATAAATATAGGAACACTGTATTAAACGATGAAAAGTGATATAGAAGAAAAACTTACGTACTTAATAAAGTCAAAAAAATACACAACAATTGACGTTATTAGGGCTGATATTGCCTACACAGGTTTTGTAAAAAGAGCTTCAGCAGATTACGAAAATGTAGTTCAAGAATTCTCGGAAAAAATTCTTGAAGTTTTTAAGTTGATGCCCCACCCAACGCTCAATCCCATGATTGATGAAATTCTAGAATACGACGAAAAAGATGGACCAAAAGGTTTGTCTATGTATGTAGAAGATAACTTAGAGGTTATTGGTAGGCATGACGTCGATAATCTTTCTGAAGCTGTAGACGTTTCTGTTCCTGTAACAGTTTTGATGATTAACATATTGCCTTTTCTTGACTGCGAAGATTTGACAGTCATAAGAGGGACAATTCAAACACTTATAACACGCGATGAAGTGCTCTCAGATTTTGAAGAGTCTGCTGCATCTATAAGAGAAGCCCATGAAGGAAAAAAATAGTATGAGAAGAAATTATAAAATGTCTAATACCGGTTTCGGTGATGATGCAAATCTCATGGAAGAGATGCAAAATACTTTAATGAACAGTTTTCATGAAATGAGTCCCGAAAGAGCACCCCGAGGAATTGAGACGGAAGAGAACCGAATATTTTTTTATTGCCCGATTGGCGACAAAGAAGCGCTCGAGTTAAATAGATTAATAAGACGTCTAGACGTTGAAATGCAGTACTTAAAAAGCAGATTAGACTGTGAGACAATACCTATTCACCTTCACATACACAGCCCCGGCGGTTCTCTATTTTCTGGCCTGTCCATTGTAGATACGATGTTAAGTTGTAAAACACCAATACACACTTACATAGACGGTTCAGCGGCATCTGCTGCCACTCTGATTGCATGCTGCGGAGAACCCGGCCATAGACACGTAGGTAGTAGTAGCTTTATGCTGGTACATCAACCTCGCATAGAGTGGATGGGTAAATTAGATGATTTTAGAGACGAAATACAAAATCAGAAAGAGCTCTACGAAAAAATTGTAAGCATATATGTGAAGAGAACTAAGTTTAAAAAGAAAGAGCTTGAAGAACTTCTCAAGCATGAGCTTTGGATGAATGCAGAAACATGCGTAGAGAAAGGGCTAGCTGACAAGGTTGTGTAAAGTTGTAAAGTTTAATGTTAGGATATCGATGTGAAATTAAAAAAGTCAACAAAGCACACACTTATGCTTACACAAGATGAAGTAAAAGATGCGCTAGTCTTTTGGCTCACTAGATCTACTAAAAATAATAGCGCTACATGTCAACTAGCTGCTTACATGAATAACTCTGTCTGTGTTATTCATATGCCTAAAAACAAAGAAATGTCTATCACTTTTACGTGGGACGAAGACGACGAACAAGAAACTCAAGGATGGTAACTACAGTGACTACAGACTGGCAAAAAGTTTTTCCTCATGATATCCCACGCGAGCAACAGACAGAAGCAATTGAAAAAATCTTGCACAACATGACGCAGAAAAGATTTTTTGCGCTTGAAGCTGGAACTGGAGTGGGAAAGAGCGCTATAGGCTTGACAATTGCAAGAAAGATCTTAGAAGAACCTGTGCCTGACGGTTTTGAAAAAGGTGCTATCTTTGTGACAACCCAGAAGCTACTTCAAGATCAATATGAAAAAGATTTTTCGAAAGTTGGCATGAAGTCTATCAAGAGTTCAACGAATTATAAATGCAGGTACAAGAAGCACATTAATTGCTCTCAAGGTCAAACAGAATTAAGAACAGAAGAAAAAGGGACAAAATTTTGGAAAGCTTGTACTTTTAATTGTACGTACAAAAAAGCAAAGCAAAGCTTTATTGATTCTCCCTTGTCTGTAACTAATTTTCCCTACTTGCTGACTGAGTCAAATTATAGCGGGAAAATAAAGCCTAGACAGCTCCTTATAATTGATGAAGCTCATAACGTTGAAACAGAGCTATCAAAATTTATTGAGATAACTGTTTCAGAAAAGTTTTGTAAAATGGCATTAAAAACAAAACTACCTATTTTGAAAACTCATACTCAAGCCTTCAATTGGATAAAAGACGAATACTGGCCAAAGTTAGATTCATACTGCAAGCACATAAACAAAATGCTTGAAAAATATCAGGGGGTTAAAAAAAATTTAGACCAGTTTGTTTCTTTGTCGAAGCAGCTGCAAATGGCTCAAAGTCACCATAAAAAAATAGAAAAATTTATTTCTGTTCACACTAAAGACAATTGGGTTTTTGAAGAGCAGTTTAGCAATATAAGGGGCGCAAGAAAAATCTCTTTCAAACCTATTGACGTATCTAAGTTTGCTCAAGAGTATCTTTTTAGGTTGGGCTATAAAGTTCTGTTCATGTCTGCTACACTCTTGTCGTCCGATAAGTTTTTTGAGTCCTTGGGTATAAAAATAGATGAAACAGATTCGATCTCTATGCCCTCACCTTTTCCTACAAAAAACCGCCCTATATTACATGTTCCCATGGGAAAAATGACAGCAAAGGAAATCGACAAGACATTACCTGTATTAGCTGAAGCTGTTGAAAAGATTCTAGATCAACACAAGAACGAAAAAGGAATTATTCACACACATTCATATAAAATATCAAAAGCACTTCAGGGAAAAGTTAAATCTTCTAGACTTCTTTTTCCCACAGCATCAAATAGAGATGATATTTTAAAAAAGCATATTCAATCAAAAAAGCCGACTGTTTTAGTATCACCATCTATGACTGAGGGTGTTGACCTTCAAGGCGATGCAAGCAGATTTCAAGTTTTATGTAAAGTACCTTATCCTTACTTGGGAGACAAGCTTGTAAAGAAAAGGATGAATAAGTGGAAGTGGTGGTATCCTTTTCAAACAGCCAAAACAATTATACAGTCTATTGGCAGATCAGTGAGGTCCCAAGATGATGTTGCTGTGACCTACATACTTGATTCAGACTGGGAAAGATTTTATAGATACAACAGTAGTCTTTTTCCTCAAGACTTTAAAGACTGCTTAAAATGAAACAAGAAACCTATTTAGTTATATACAGTTTAAAATAAGGGTCATTTTTTTACCTTTTTACGGGGCTTTACAATGTCAGTTTTTAGAGAACACAAGACAGTCGCTGATAGATCTGCAGGGGATCGTAGGCGCCACAAGAAGAAAATTGAGAAAGCTATCAAAGAAGGAATCCACAGCATAGTTGCTGAAGAGTCAATTATCGGAAAAGATGGCAAGAAAAAAATAAGAATACCTGTTCGCGGAATTAAAGAATACCGCTTTGTTTACGGAGATAACTCCTCTAATGGAAAAGTTGGATCTGCCCCTGGAAAGGATATACGGCGCGGGCAGAAAATTGGAAAAGGCAAGAAAGAAAAGCAGGCTAGTCCTGGAGATAAGCCTGGAAATGAAGCAGGAACTGAATACTACGATGTTGAGATAACACTAGAAGAGCTAGCTGATTATCTTTTTGCTGATCTAGAGCTACCTGATCTTGAAAGAAAAAGTCTTAAGAAGATAATGTCTGAAAAGCTTAAAAGGAAAGGATTTAGAAAGCAAGGTATTGTTCCGCGGCTCGATAAAAAGAAGACAGCCATTGAAAGAATTAAGAGAAAAAAATCAGCATCTTACAGAGAGAACTTTAATGAAGATGAAAAATTTTCTTTTCATGAGAATGATCTGACTTATAAGCATTACAAAAAGTCAAAGAAGGAAAATTCAAATGCAGTAATATTTTTTTTAATGGACATCTCTGGATCGATGACTCAAAATAAAAAGTTTATTGCAAGAAGTTTTTATTTTCTTCTTTACCACTTCATAAGATCAAAATACAACCATACAGAAATAGTCTTTGTTTCACATGATACAAATGCTTACGAAGTAAACGAAGAGCAATTCTTCACAAGAGGAAATTCAGGGGGTACAAAGGTTTCTGCTGGTTTAGAAATGGTTTATGAAATCATACACTCCAGATATCACCCATCTGCTTGGAATATATACACATTTCAATGTTCTGATGGTGACAATTGGCCTGATGATACTCCTAGATCTCTAGAGATAATGGAAAAAATAAAAAATGTAGCACAGCTTGTTGGGTACTGTGAAATAGACACTAGTCCCGGTACTGAATCTAAGTGGTTTGCAGAAAGTAAGTTGTCAATTGTTTACAAACCCTTGACAGATAAAAAGTTTAAACTTGCAACAATTCAAAGCAAGAAAGACGTCTGGCCTGCATTTAATAAGTTCTTTAGCAAAAGAATAAAAATTAGGAGTTAGCATGGATTGGGATTTCGATTTATTAGAAGAGTGGGATCAAAAAATTTCCAATTTGGCTGAGTCGCATGGCTTAGACTGGTTTCCCATAACCTATGAAGTTTGTGATTATTTTTCAATGATCGGTCATATGTCATATCACGGCATGCCTACACATTACGGTCACTGGAGTTACGGAAAATCTTTTGAGAGAACTCATACAATGTATAATATGGGTGCTGAAGGTCTTCCTTATGAATTAATAATAAACTCTAATCCAAGCATTGCGTACTTGATGAGAGAAAACCCAGCGTACTTACAAGTCCTGATTATGGCTCACTGTGTTGGTCATTCTGACTTTTTTAAAAATAATAGAATGTTTAAGAAGACTCGGCCTAACTCAATAGTAGGAAAAATGAGAAGTGCTAAGAAAAGAATACAGTCATACGTTGAAGATCCTACGATCGGAATCGATGAAGTAGAAAAAGTTTTAGACGCAGCTCAAGCACTTCAATTTCAAAACTATCGTTATGGTCAGGTCAAAAAGACACACGAAGAGCTTATTAAGAAATATAGTAAACTTATCAAAGAAGACTCAGAAGGAGAATATGCTTTTTTTGATATTACCAAAAAGCCTCTCGAGCCTGATTATGATATTTTAGGATTTATTTCTGATAATGCAAAAAATATACCTTCTTGGAAGAAAGATATCATAGAGATCGTGAAAGAAGAGTCACAATACTTTATTCCACAAATTCAAACTAAGATTATGAACGAAGGATGGGCATCGTATTGGCACTATACACTGTGTAATGAACTCAATTTACCCCAAGGGTGGCATCTTCCTTTTATTAAAATGCACAATCAAGTTATTAGACCACACATAGGTGGGTTAAATCCATATCATCTGGGTTTTGTGATTTTTCAAGATATCAAAGAAAGATATGGTATAGACGAGTGTTTTGTAGCACGAGAAAGTTCTCACGATGTCGCATTTATAAGACAGTACTTGACGAGAGAATTGTGTGAAGACTTAGGGCTTTTCTCCTTCTCAGAGAAAAAGTCTAAAGGTCTTACAATTGACGAGATTTATGACGACGACGGATGGGAAAACATTAGAGAGACACTCATAAAAAATGTCGGAACTAACGGCATTCCCGTTATTTACGTTGAAGAAGTTGAAGATGATAATACTCTAATACTTCGACATGAACACGACGGAAGAGATTTAGAACTCAATCACGCCGACGAAGTTCTTCGTCACATTATCACTCTGTGGGGAGATGACGCAAAACTTTTTACTTTAATAGAAGAAGAGCTTTGGGAAATTTAAGATAAATACAAATCGTACTTTAGGGGTATTATTCAATCATGACTATCAAAAAAGAACTTTTAAAAGCAATTCAAGATCAAAGATCTGAAAGCAAGAAGAAAGAAAAATTTAAAGGTAACTTGTTAGACTACATAGAACTAGTTCAGCAAGATCCAAGCATTGTTAAGTCAAGTCACAAAAGACTTTATGATGCTTTGGTTTCACATGGCGTAAGCAATATGCCCGACTCAGATAGTCGTAAAAAGAAAATATTTGACGGTGATAATGTAAAAGTTTATGACTATTTCAAAGATGAATTTTTTGGAATGGAGCACGTCATAATGAAGGTTATGAGATACCTCAAGTCAGCTGCTCACAAGGGTGAAGAAAGCAGACAAGTTCTACTCTTAATGGGCCCAGTTGGAGCAGGTAAATCGGCACTAACTGAGCATATTAAGAGCTCTCTCGAGGGTATCAGCTACTATCACTTAAAGGATGATCCACAAAGAGGTGAACCTCTTCAAGTAGTACCCAGATCTTTAAGAGAGACCTTCTCAGAAAAACTTGATGTATCAATAGAGGGAGATATTAGCCCAGTAGCTCGTTATGCGCTTCTTAATGAGCTGTCCGGAAAGTATGAAAATTTTGAAGTAGTTGAAACTACTTTTTCTCAGAGAGGAAGAAGAGGAATTGCTTCCGTCCCACCGATGGATGCTAATAGTCAAGACGTCTCTGTGCTTATAGGTGGAGTTGACATATCTAAAATTGATCAGTACGCTGAAGATGATCCTCGCGCTTTGTCACTTAACGGTGCCTTCAATGTAGGAAATAGAGGAATTGTCGAGCTTGTAGAGGTCTTTAAAAATGAGATTGAATTTCTTCACACTATTATTACAGCTACTCAAGAAAAGCGAGTGCCTTCCCCCGGAAAGAGTGACATGATTCATTTTGATGGTGTCATTTTAGCACACTGCAACGAAGCAGAGTGGAATCGATTCCAAAGTGAGCATACAAACGAAGCTATTCTTGATCGCGTAGTTAAGATAGACGTTCCATACTGTCTCGAGCTTGATCAAGAAGTCAAAATCTATGAAAAAATGCTTGGAATCTCTGACTTTAAGTGTCATATTGCGCCTCATACCCTTAAGGTAGCAGCAATGTTTTCTATTATGAGTCGCCTTAAAGAATCAGCAAAATGTGATCTTCTCACTAAGATGAAAATTTACAATGGTGAAGAGGTTATCGAAAAAGGTAGAGTTAAAAGAATTGATATAAAAGACCTTCGCGAAGAAAATTACAAAGAAGGAATGAACGGCATATCTACTAGATTTATCACAAAGGCACTCGATTCAGCTTTGACTGATTCAGACAAAGAAATGATAACACCTGTAAGTGTTATGGAATCTCTGACTAGCATGATTAAAGATCAAATAACAGATGCAGATTTTAAAACAAGATGCTTGGGAATAATTCAGCAAACTGTAAGAGAAGAGTACTTAAAAATTCTAGAAAATGAAATAGCTAAGGCCTTTGTAAGCGCATACGAGGAACAAGCACAATCACTATTTGATACATACCTCGACAACGCTGAAGCTTACACTACTAGACAAAAACTTAAAGATAAAATTACAAAGGAAGAAAGAGAACCCGATGAAGACTTTATGGGTGCAATTGAAGAGCAGATAGGAATCACCGGTTCTTCACGTGAAGGATTTAGAGGGGATGTGACTGCGTACATGTTCGCACAAATGAGAAGAGGAACAAAAGTAAATTACCAGTCATATGAACCTCTAAAAGAAGCCATAGAGTCTTATTTGATAACTTCGGTTAAAGACATGGCAAGAATAGTCACAAAGTCTAAGACTAGAGACGATGAGCAGCAAAAGAAATATAGCGAAATGGTTCAAACAATGATGGACGAGTACGGCTATAATGAAGATAGTGCTGAAGAGATTCTTGCTTACGCATCAAATAATCTCTGGAGAGATAGTTGAAAAAATCACTAATAGGTCAGTCAGAAGTTTTAGTTATTTGTGGCACCTTTTTAGCCTATAACGGGAATTTAGGCTGGGGAATAGGGATGATTGCCACTGGTGTAGCCGGTGCTGTAATCAGATTTGTAATGGATTTTCAGATTTTACTTCAAGAAAAAGAAACCCTAGAAAATAGAAGTGAGAACCCATATGAAAAAGTCGTCGGACAGTTACTATCAGAATCATTCAACACAAGAGATATACTCTAAGATTCTCACTGATAAAAGGCATTTAGAGAAAGCAGTATCACTTGTATCTAAAGAGAGTATTAAACTTTTAGGTAAGCTTGAAAGTGGAGAACTTTCCTTTAATTATGGCGGTAGGCCTGTAAAGGCTACTTTTTCAGATATCATTAGAGTCATCTCAGAATGGCCTCAGAATGATTTAAATGCATTAACCATCCGTAATATCATACTCAATGCGATCCTGTCATCTGAGATTAAATCAGCCGGGTCTGGTTTAATTGCGTTGTCTATGTATGCAAACAATGCACTTGATGGGTCAGTAAGAAAAAGAGTTGAAATTGATGATGTTATGCACCTGATATCGCGAAGCATTGGAAAGGGCAGTGTTTATGACATTGTTGAAGCTATCATAAAAGAAGGTAGTTTAAATTGCTCTTTTAATTGTGAAGTAAGAAAAGAAGCCCAAGATTTCAAAGTCGATATACAACCCTCGATGATCCTTCGTGGTTATCCTCATGAAATTTTTGAAGTAAAACTCTCCAAACTACAAAGTCACAGTATTTTAGTGATAGACGGAGTAGTAGAAAAAGTTTCAGAAATTGACAGGCTCTTGCAGTCTTGTGCTGCTGAAGACCGCAACTTGCTTCTTTGCGCCAGATCTTTTTCTCCAGACGTTGCGAACACTCTTTATCAAAACTTTAAGAATAAAAAACTAAGAGTTATTCCTTTCAAAGTATCTCTGGGTGAAGATAGCAAAGACTTGATGATAAAAAACAATATCCAGTTTATAGATGTCGAGTCTTCTCAGATTCTAAATACACTTCATATAGACAGCTTAAGCGAGACGTATGACCTACTATATAGCCCTGGAGGTATGAAAATAGTAAGTGGCAAAGGTCTAGATAGACATGCAAAAGTAGAAATACCTGGCTATCTAATGCATCAAATGGGTATCATAGAAGACAGAATAAAGCACTCGTTATCAATTGCGCTAGAAGCCGCGAAGTTTGGTATTTTTTATGTAGATGATAAGCCACTTTGTACAGCTCGAGCTTATTTTGTTGCTAACAAGACTGTAGTTGGTCTCAAAAGCACAATAAAAAATTTAGGCTGTATAATATCACCACAGACATAGTTATATTTACTAATCGTCCGTGAGACGTATCTTTATAGAAGGTTATAGACAAGAGGAGAATGCTATGCCCAAATCAACAAACAAATCAGCCCCAACACAAAAAGAAAAAAATAGAGAAGTCTATTCTTCCATTTATGAGACGAAGGACGTCTTAGTTGCTCAAGTAACTTCTTCTGTCTACGGTGTGCTCTCACTAACAGAAGCTAATCTTACAAAAGAAGCACGCAAGAAGATTCACAGCCAAGTTAACGGTGATGTCACTAGACAACTGGATGGCTTAGTAACAAGACTTCAGAAAATTTTAGACTAGTCTTATGCGTGGATTTAAGCACTTAATACAATGTCATTGTATTTTACCACAATACAAAACAATGACAAATCCGCTCTTTCATAAATTTGCGGTTTTTTCTATTGTTGATGACAGCGATACTGTTATCGTGAAATATGTTGAGTGCAATAACTGCGGCGTTGTTCACAAAGTTTATGATTTATGTAAGTCTGAAATTATGACTGGGCGAGAAGATTTAAGATCACAGTTAACAATTGAAGATTTTAAATTCTCTTTACCTAGCGATCTTTTCAGCCTTTTAATTCAATACAATAGAGACATTCCTGATTTCGAATATGCTCTGTTTATTTTAGAGAACAATGCGTGGGGATCATCAATTGTTCTAACTAGAGAAGAGTTGGACGGGACGACACAAGGAAAGCTTCTAAAATTTACAGAACCTAATAAATTTAGAATAGAGTCTTACTTACACAGAGAGGTTGTAGATGAAAAATGAAATAAATCAAGAAAATAAAACAGATGCAATGGCTTCTATAAGATCCCGAGAAATTGTTTCTGAAATTTTAAATTTTGGGGTCACCCAATTTCAAATTAAGAAAATTATAAAGTTTTTATCACTCGAGCTTGAAGACCGAAGCTTAATGGTGAATATTTCGTCTTTAATAGACGACAACACAAAAGGCAACACTCAAGTAAAACCAAAAATTGAGATTTAGGAGGAAAAATGTCTTCAATTTTAGATCAGTGGAATGAAATCAAAGTCTTAGTAGAGTCTTTAGATTTAGATGTAGTTAAAAATGCTAATGGAAACGCGTCTGCAGGCGTTAGAGCTAGAAGAGGCTTACGTTTACTCAAAACTAAGTCAGCTGACCTAGTCAAGCAAACTATTTCAGAAGAAAAGACCCGCAAAGAACAGGGTTAAAAGATTAATAAATGGGCTTGAAACGGCTTCGACAGGGCAATAAAGAGGAATAGTGCAAGCAGGTTAGATACGACCTTAACAGTTCAAACACAATAGTTGCAAACAACAACAACCATTTCGAACAGCGCTTAGCCGCTTAGTAGGGTGGCCGCTTAAAGCCATCTATCCAATTTAAGCAAAACAACAGATCAGTTGTAAAAATCAAACCATTTATCGCAACAGGATGGTAAGCGATATCTTAAAACCATCTATCTTTTTTAATTTGTGACAGTAAATTAAAAAAGCTTGTGAATGACTAAAATTGGAGTTGTTCTGGACGCGGGTTCGACTCCCGCCAGGTCCACCATTCTATAGAGTTAAAAAGCCTCCATAGTTAAATCTATGGAGGCTTTTCTTTTATGTACTCCCACTTGCTATCCGTTTTTCTATTTTTAGGATGTTTAGAAAGTCAATCTAGTCTTGAAAAAAGATGCACACCCGTGCTACAACAGATTTTAGACATACAACACATAAGAGAAAAATTGAGAGAAGATTTTAAGGACGTGACTCGGCGGTACCGAGAGAAAAAAGTGGATAAAATTTTTTGGACCAAACATAAAAATTCATGGCATGAAAAAGAAAACAGCTTGGCAAGCAGAGTAAATGATCTTTACAACTACTCATACGATACAGGATGTTTAAAGTAGATAGTGCAAGTCTCTTAAGAATGTGGTATAATAACAACACTTAAGAGGTGAAAATGACAGTACGATTTGGATATGCATGTATTAATATGGGCCTTCAAGAAAGAAAACCTGGAAAGGTTTCATGTAACAGGGGTATGATAAAGCGCACGTTTTTGGCGAAAGGAATTCCATACGCTTCACACCTAGCTCTGCTCAATACGATGGATCTTATTAAGATTATTGCATGGAACAACGAGCAGGGCATCAAGGTATTCAGAATGACTTCATGTCTATTTCCGTGGATGTCTGAGTATGAGTTGACAGATCTTCCTGACTATGAAGGAATCAAAGCAAATCTGGAGTATGCTGGTCGAATTGCTCGAGAAAACAACCAACGACTTTCTTTCCATCCCGGGCCTTTCAATATTCTATCTTCACCTAAAGAAAAAGTTGTGCAATCTTCGATTGTCGACTTAACAAGGCACGGTGAGATTATGGATTTGCTAGGCATGCCACGTAATCACTGGGCTAAGATTAATATCCACCTCGGAGCATCTTATGGAGACCGTGATACTGCTATTGATCGATGGTGTAGAAACTTCGAACGTCTGCCCCAAGCCACTCAGAGCCGGCTCACACTAGAAAACGACGACCGGGGAAATCTCTATTCTACAAAGATGCTTTACGAAGGTGTCTACAAGCGGCTTGGCGTTCCTATTGTCTTTGATTCTCATCACTTCGAATGCGGCCCCCAAGACACATCTTATGAAGAGGCAATTGGAATGGCTGTGGAAACTTGGCCCGACGGTATTACACCGCAATGTCATCATTCAAACTCCAAGCGAGACTACGAAGACGCTAAAGTCGTCAAGTCTGCTCATAGCGCTTACTATTACAAGCCTTTCGAAAGTTGCGGTCACTCAGTCGATGTAGTACTAGAAGCAAAAGCAAAAGAGCGTGCACTATTCAAGTACATTAAAGACTTTTGTTAAAGCAATCAGATTGCTGCGTGTTGTTCACATTAAGCCCATGGATATAACACAAAAGAAGTCAATCAGGAATCAACAGAAGACAAATAGAGCAGCTTTATAATACACTCTGTAAGTTCTTTAAGCATTACTATCAACAGAAAGACAAGACATTAATAAGTTTTGTTTTTTAATCGGATAACAAAGTTCTCTTATAAAAAATTCTAAAAAAGAGTATAATGAAGTAATGTCTGTTATTGTTTTACAAGGTTTTTAGCATGAACAAACAACTTACTCAAAAACCCATCTTGTTAGAAGGTGCAAATAAAACGCTAGTAGACTGGGATAGAAAGTTGCTCGAGAGGCATTTAACATGATCTTGGTGCTTACAATGGCTGGAAAGTATACTCGATTTAGAGAGTTTAGCTATGAAATACCCAAGTATCTTTTGCCTTTATCTAATAGGACAATTTTGTATTACGTCTTAAACAGTTTTGCTTCCTCTGGTGCATTTAAGGGAGTCATGCTGGTGGCAAACAAAAGAGACTATAGGTTCAAAACACAGATTGCTAGGACATTAGCTGATTTTGGTTTCGATTCAAAGTCGATCATTTTTGTCGAAGACACAGTAGGCCAATCCGAAACAGCACTAGTGGGTATGAGAGCATTGTCAACGTTACCAGAGCACAATGCCAAAACACAACCCGTTGTAGTTCACAATATAGATACAATATTGATGAACAGAGATTTTAACTTGTACACCGGTCGCCTTCAAGAAGCAGATTGCTTGATTGATATCTTTAACTCCAGAAATCCAGCCTATAGTTATGTTTTGGAAAATGGAGCTAAGGTTTCACACATTGTGGAAAAACAAGTAGTGTCTAACACCGCGTCATCCGGCTGCTATGCGTTTAAAGACATATCTACAGCGATGCAATACATGTCAGGTCCTCTTAAATCGCATTACATTAGTGAAGCAATTATGAATATGGTGGCTGATGGCAAGATTGTTGAGGCCACTGACTCGCATATAGAAAATGATACGATTGTGCTTGGCACACCTGAAGAGTATATCAACTCTATGGCATATTTTGATCTTATAATATCCGGGGAGGTCAATGGAGAATAAATTTGTTCAAAAACTCAAAGGCGGCTCTTTGGCCGGTACTTACCTAATCAAGACGCCCGAGATATCATATGTCAGAAAACAGATCGACAGAACGGTTGAAAGAGAATACGGATTTCAAAGATGGTATTCACAGCTAAAGAGGCTACAAAGATACGATGTGATGTTTCCTGATTTGTTTTGCAAAGTTATTGATTACGGTACCGACGAAGCTGGCCGGATGGCTTTTTTTGATTTAGAGTACTACGATAACGCTGTTAATGTACAAGAGCATTTAATGACGTGTCAAGATATAGAACAAATAAGTGAAATATTTTATTTGATTTTGAATGGAATGGCCAACCTTCACTCTGTGCATATCCCATCATTTAAAAATTCTATGAGTCTGTATCTTGAAGAAGAAGTTGAGCAACGTCTTAAAGATGCATTTGAAGATGATGAGTTTCGAGAGTATTGCACGAAGGAAAAAGTATTTTTCCAAAACAAAGAAGTTCCGTCCTTCGTTTCATTATACGAACAGTACAAGAAAAGAGCAATGGAGGATTACAACACGCCAATAGAGTCATTTACCCACGGTAATATAACACTGGAGAACATTCTATATTTGCCGGATGAACAGCGAGTTATTTTTATTGATCCTTACGAAGAAAATGTCATCGACAATAAGTACAACGAATACTCACAGATTCTCCAATCCTGCAACAGTCATTACGAAATATACAACGGCATGCCCTTGTTGACAAAAGACCGAGACAACATCGGAAGTTTGGTGTGCGAAGTGCCGTATGGAATATCAGAGTTCAATAACCTCTTCAGTGATTTCATGAATTCGAATCTATCAGACAGCGAAATACGAACAGTAAAGGTATTTGAGATTTCTCAGTTTATCAGAATGTTACCGTTCAAAATTAAGGGCGACAAAGAGAAAGCTTTTCTGTTTTACTGTCTTGCTTCCCATTTGACAAGTGAATATCTGGAGGGGTGCAAATGAACTCTTGGAAAGTAAGAGCAGAGTTGCCATCAGAGTTTGTTATTAAGATCACTCAAGGGCTATTAAATCCCAGCAATACCGAACTATGTGGCTATGGAGAGTCTAAAAGAAGAATTGTTTTTGTAGATTCAAATGTGTTTCATTATTTTGGTAGCAAGATTGTTAGGTATTTTAAAGACAACGACATCGAAGCTAAAGTTATTTCTATTGACATAAGCGAAGAAAAAAAAAGCTTAGAAAGTTTGATGTTTATCCTGCAAACAGTAGAAGATTTCAGCCTGCTAAGAAGATCTGAGCCAATCATTGCAATCGGTGGCGGGGTTCTTTTAGATATCGTAGGACTTGCAGCTAGCATTTACCGAAGAGGCGTGCCTTACATAAAAGTTCCAACAACTTTACTGGCTATTGTAGATGCAAGCGTTGGAGTCAAAACTTCTATTAATCATTTCGGTCGACGTAATAGGTTGGGAACATACTATGGTCCAGTAGCTGCATTTTTGGATACAGAGTTTTTGTCAACTCTCCCACCAGACGAAATACATTCAGCTATGGGCGAAATTGTAAAAATGGCAGTCATTAAAAATAGTGATTTGTTTGGCATGCTAGAGAAGCATGCCGACTCACTAATAAAGAGTCACTTTACACATTTTTCTGCTGGAGAGATAATCTGGTCTTCAATCGATGATATGATATCGGAACTTGAGCCTAACTTGTGGGAAAAGAATTTAAAAAGATGTGTAGACTTTGGGCATTCATTTAGTCCGTTGTTGGAAATGAATTCTATTTCTAATGATTCTGTTCCTTCATTGTCTCACGGACAAGCTGTAGCGCTCGACGTTCTCTTCTCAAGCTGTCTAGCAACTCACAGGGGCCTCTTATCAATAGTTGACCTGTCTCGTGTTGTAGAAGTCTGTAAGGCCTGCAAACTGCCAATCTCGCATCCATATCTCAGTAATAAACTGATGTTATGGGAGTCTCTTCTTGACACGACAAGACACCGCAATGGAAACCAGAACCTTCCAGTTCCAAACAACATTGGTTCATATGTGTTTCTTCAGGATATAACCTTGGAAGACATAGAAGCAACAATAGAAATATATGAGGTAGCTACAAATGAGTGCCATTAATAAAACAATACTTATAACTGGGGCAAACAGCGGTGTGGGTTATGCAATGTGTAAACACTTTTTGAATTATGGGTATAATGTTATCGGAGTGTCAAGAAGTACAAACAAACTTGAAAAACTAAAACATGAAAAGTTTTCGTTTTATAAGCTGGATATTTCCGAAAAAGATGATATAATAAAAACAGTGAATCAAATTGTCGCTACAGAGACTGTAGATGTTTTGATCAACAATGCGGCAGTATTTGAATCTAAGAGTTTGGTCGAGCAATCATACGATTCTATGAGTGCAATGATTGACATAAATCTTAAAGGTACTATAATGATGAGCAAAGCTATCATACCCTCGATGTTATTAAGAGGCTCCGGTAAAATAATTAACATCTCTTCGGTTTCTGGATGTCGTGGCATTTTAAATCAAGCTGTGTATTCCGCCACAAAACATGCTTTGGCTGGCTTTGCTGAGTCTGTTAACTATGAGCTTATTCCTAAAGGCTTGCAAATGGTCAACATATGTCCCGGCGGCATCAACACAGAGCTGTGGAATCAAGACAATCCATATCGTGGTAATAAGTCGCGTCTCTTAAAACCAAAAGATATAGCAAAGACTGCACACTATATTATAAAATCTCCAGACAGGATCATTTTTAAAAATTTAATCATGTTTCCAAGCAACGAAATACACTAACTAAAAATATACTAAGAAAAAAATGTATGATGAACCAAAAATAACTTTTATGTGTGTGACATATAACAGGGTAAAAATGTTAAATAATTTACTTCTTAGTTTTGTCATGACAAACACATATAAAAATTTTGAATGGATAATTTTAGAACACGATTGCACAGACGGTACAGCAGAATACTTAGACAACATTTTAGATAATCCTTTATTTGATGAACTCAAGGGTAAACTAAAAGTGATACATTCTAAAGATCAGCCATACCTGGAATTTTTAGAAAACTGTGGTAAAGACATTGATCTAAGAACTACTAAGAAAAGAGTGTTTTCACAATTTGGGAAATATCGAAATGATATAATCAAAGAGTCAACTGGTGATATTATAATAGACATTCCTGATGATCATCAATTCCTCTATAAGGGTGCATGGTGCGAGGAAATTATTGATATCTTCAATGACAGAATAGAGAAGACTGGAAAAAATGATGTATCTGTGCTGTCTTTTAGGACGAGAATGGGATATAGAATAGATAAGCCCAATAATTGTCGAACAAAAGTCCAAACCACAAAAAGTGGGGTAGAGTATTATGTTATAAAGTCTACAAAAACTCACGATGAGTGGTGCGCTTTTTCTAAAGAAAACTTCAAAAAAGCAGGATTATTTCCACAACTTGAGAATATGCCTCGAGACATAATCGACAAATGGAATAATTACAAAGATTTTTACTACTTACACCACGAGTATTTAAACGAAAAGTTTTTTGAATTGAATCTTAAGAGGATCACAACAAAATTGCCTATAACACACGATTGCGACAATTCTAGATGGGAAAAGTATGCAAAACCAAACAAGACAATTTTTAAAATACGTGAGTCTAAAGAAGACTTTAAAACAGTATACAGGAATCACAGAAGACCGATATCAACAGAAGAATTTGAAAAACAATTTCCGCCAGCCGGAGGTTCGTTATTT
>MDTD01181895.1_pt1 | contig 22338 bp, 9 predicted proteins | sample 811221 | NCBI WGS metagenome assembly MDTD01 (sample SAMN05326646, study PRJNA326480) | marine metagenome | isolation source: seawater | place: Pacific Ocean: South West | collected 2011 | reverse complement strand
GTAAAAATTCAATTACAATAAGTGTAATACCTCCACCTACAATTTGCCATGTCCACCATCGCCAGCCTTCTAAACTGTCGCCCCATTTTCTTATCTTACTGTTTCTTACTTTGTCATAGGCTCCACTTCCTTCACCTATTTTATTTGCCCAATGATTTGGATCAACCCATTCTTTTAATTTTATCAAAGGCCAAAATATTTTTTTCATTATATCCATTGCTTTAGTGTCTTGTAATACTACATTAAGATATAATGCACCACCAAGTACAACTATTGCTATTAATGTTATAATAAAATCTTCACTCATTATGATGCCTGTTTTTTATTTTTTGATATTTTTTTCTTAGATGATATAAATCTCTATATAATCTTTTTTGTATTCCTGCAACAATATTTTTTGTCTTTTTTCTTTTCAATCTTGCTTTTGCTGATTTGTGCATACGTTCTGCTTTTGTCATTTTTGTTCCTCTAAATGTTTCCAATCTTCCCAAAACATACAATGTCTTACATAACCTTCTTTAGTTTCGTAAATGAACTGTAAACTTAACAGTTGTATTACTTTGCCTTCAAATCTACCATTCAATGTACATGTATGTTCAATCATATCACCTAGTAAAGGCGGCTTTTTACTTCTGCCTCTTACCACTGATTGTGTTTTGGATCTTGTTGCTGTTTAATCATTTCTGCAATTAGTTTTTCTTGCTCCTTGATTTGTTTTGCTTGATCCATAATATCTTTTTTCTGTTTAATGATTTGTTGCTGTTGCTGTTGCGTCATGCTACATTCTCCATTAATTGGTTGCTTATTCTATTTATCGCCCATTTATTCATTACATGGATATCCACACCCTTCCATTTACAAATCATAAAGTCGCCTAAACTTTTTGGTTTTTCGAGATAGAAAATAATTTCATTCTTTGCCGGGGCAGAATGAACATCATCTGTATCGAACGTTTTGTAAAGGGTCGGGAGTGGAAGTTGTGGTATGGCTTTATCTTTAAAGCCTCCCAACATATGAGCGGCTATACTGAAACTATAATCGTTTCTGTATAAGTTCCCGGGCCACTTATAAATTGATTGATAATAATCTCTATTATCTCGTACATGTTGTACTGTACTAAAAAACTGTTGTGCAAAATTACATTTTTTAAAATATACTACTGTTGCCCAATACATAGTGATACCTACTGGATGTAATCTTCTTAATGTTGGATCATCTCTTTCATACATTATATCTTCGTATGACCAATTCATCATAAGTTCATTGTTATGCCCCCAACAGTTATTCAATGCATCACTTAGTATTAAATAATCTGCGTCTATAAGTATTGTTTCATCATATGGACTTAGTTCATATGCGTCTGCTCTATCTTTGTTATAAAAACTTAAAGGTTTTGTATTGTAATTTGTATCTTTGTATATTCTTTGATTTGCAGTTTTAAATGTTTTATCTTTTTCTGATATGATAACATTGTTGATGTAATCTTCTATTTTGATATTCTTAGATGTATAATCGTAACTTGCTTGATTGGTTACAACTGTGATGTCATGTATATCACAGTTCTCTTTTATTAACATAGCATTTACCACAGCAAGTTTGAGATAATCTATCTCATCATTGTTGTGTGCAAACATTATAAATCCTTTACTCATTTGATAATAATGTCCTTGTTTCTTTCCAATCTTTAATAGCAAACACTTGATGTGGTTGTAAAAGTTTTGCTAATGGATAATCGTTACCTGCAGGATCTGTCCTGTCACCATAAAATTTTATTCTGTCTATGTTACTAAATTCTTTTAGTATTTGTGCTTTGTTACAACCCTTCTCAAATATATCTATACCTGTTTCACCACCTACGTCTGCTTGTAGTTCTGGAAACTTTTCGTTAAATGCTTTTGCAATCTTTTCTCTTTCTTTAGTTTTACAATCGTAAGAATAATATTGTTTGCGTTGTTCTTGATTTGCATTACGTCCTACAACACTAAAATTACACATGCCTGTTCTATTTTCAAAATGTAAACCTGTGCGTAATTCAAACGGACTATGTTCTAATTTAAAATTAAGCCATTGTCTAGCATCAACAGGCAACTCCCAATCGCTGTAATATAATTCTTTGTCTCGTACCCAACGACTATTACCACTACAATTATATACTCGCATACATGCATTGTATATTTCTTCGCCTATTTGTTCTACAGTTTTATCTCTATCACTGCCTGTAACTAAAAATACTCTGTGTTTGAATGCAAATTTTAAAAACTCTTTCTTAAATGTTGGATCTATTATTCCTCTGCTAGGTGTTAATGTTCCATCAACATCAAATATATAATCATGTATCATCAATATCTAAATCAATCAACTTATGTACCTTTCTGCTTTTGCGTAACTTCTGATATTCAGCATGATACTCATTTGTTGCTTCAAAGTAACGTGATGTGATTTCCTCTAAGAATGTTTGAAGTTCTACTTCAATTGGATTGTTGTAAATGTCTAGTAAGACTGCTTTAGTGTGTTCTTGGTCAATTAAAACTTTTACAAAAGAAATCAGTGTTTGAGATATTTCAAATGTACCACCATTAATGCTATAGTTCAATAGTGTTTGTACTTTCGCTTTTAAATTATTGTGCTGTATGTTTAGTGTAGTACGATAATTCGCGAACTCGAGTGCTTTTGTTAGTTTAGACGACATATTACATATTTATTTGCCATAAAAAAAGCCAGTTACTTGAACTGGCTTTAAATTAAATATTTGTGTTTATTATAATCCGCTTGTTTGACTAAAACTAGGAGCAGTTACAACAACACCGTTATTTGCTCTTTTTGTTTGAATTGTACTTGTGATTGTTCCATCAACACCATCAACAAATCCGTCACTATCATCTGCGTTACCGTCAATACCGTCAGGACCAAGACCATCACCTAATGCGTGGTCATCTCTCATTGATACTTTGAATGTTAGAACTGTTGGATTAGTTGTGCTATTTACTTTACCTTCTATTTTGTAATAGTTACTAGCATATGAACCAGAACCAAATTTTTGATATAGTTGCTGATAAGATGTTGATAACTCATAGAAGCCTTTACCTGCACTTGTACCTGTTGAACCTGAACTTGTTAAGTTGTTTAAGTTAAATGTTAATGTACCCATAGCACTTAGTAAGTTAGTCCAGTTAGTATTTTGAGAACCAATTGTTCCTGAAGCACTACCTGATGTACCACCACTTCTTGAACCTGTGAACAACACTTCACCACCAGAGTTAAAAAATCCTCTAGCATGTGCTTCACTGCCAAATGTTAATGTAAATTCATGTGTAATTTCTGGAACTGCTGAACTACCCCATCCTGTTGTTCTTGAATCTGAACCTGCGGCATCTGTAGTTAAACTACTTGCTGGAATACTAAATCTACCATCAAATAAACTTTTAACATCAGTCATTAAGTTATTCCAGTCACTTGCTGTAATAGAATCACCTGCTGATTTATCTGTGCTACTTGAAGAAAATAAACTTACACCTGTAAATGTTGCTAAAGCCTGTGCCTCGTCCTGTAAGTTTTTGTATCCGTTATCTGTGCTACTAGCATTTATAACTTCACCTGTTGCGGCATCTAAACTACCTGTAGACTGGTTGTAACCAAATGTGCTACTTGCTGTATATGAACCTAATGTAACATCTGCTGGTGTGCCAAGTTGTCTGTACACATTTGCAACCATGTTATCATAATCTGCTGGTGCAACACTATCTGTATCTGCAACAACCTGTGTCATGTTAGTACCACCTGATACTGTTAATGAACTTCCTGATGCCATATTATACTCCTATTGTAATACTACTATTTACCTATTTTATACCTATTACGGCTTCAATGACTCCTTGGTCACCGTCTTCTTTATCTTCTAAACTTCTACCAATAATTGCTTTGATGTCAACATCTTCATCTGCTACACCCCAAGCAACTCCAGGTACGTCACTGGATACTAGTCTTTCACCTTTAGCAACTTTTCCAATCACTTTAACAGGAACCCTTCCTGCTAATGCTACTGGTTGTCCTTGTGCTTCACTGTTCATTAAGTATGCTGGATTACTTGATATAACTCCAAACACATCAACATCAGCATGTTCTACTGTTTGTGTTATTTCTTTTTCACCACCAATTTTAATAACTGTGCCTGGTTCATACTCTACATCTGAGGAATAAATCTCAGCCATATCCGCATACTGGGCCTGTGTTGCAATACCATTAAAGTATGTACCGCCAACGTTACCTGTAAACGTTGCACTTGTACCATTAATTACTGCAATATTACTTGTACCTGTTAGTTCTGCTTTAACACCATCAAATGTTGATGCAAATACTGTAGCAAAGCCTGTAGTTGCATTACCAATTGTTTGTGTGTTGTTAGCCGCTAATGTTGTACCTAAAGTTTTGTTTGTTAAAGTTTGAGCAGTATTTTCTTGTGCTACAACACCATCCGCTGGATTTAAAACTGTTGTACCACCACTGTTTATAATGTTACCAAATAGACCTGCACTTGTAAAGTGATTTGTGCCTGCGGCAACATTACTAATAAATGCTTGGTCAATTGGTGCTCCACTTGTACCAAAACTTTCTACATTAAGTCCGCTAATACCACCGCCGTTTGCTAGTGTAATATTTGTAGCATAAATGTTATCGATAGGAGCCGCACTCTCACCAATGTCTAATACTACGTTTGATCCTGCTTTCTTAATGTATTGTGCCGCATTTGAACTTGCGTCACCAATTTGAATTGTGTCAATGAACAATGTTGAGAATCTTTGGTCAACGTTACCAATTGTAACTGAGTCAGTTGTATCTGGTATTAATGCTGTTGAGCCACTTCTAAATATTGTGTTAGCATTGAATGTTGATCCACTTACGTTAATTGCATTTGCCTGGTCGGCAAAAGTTGCCACGTTTGCCAATGCAACCGCTGTACCGGCATATTTCTTTCTCAAGTTCATACCTGGCTTAATACTTGTACCTATACCATCTGTTGCGTCATTAAATTCGTTGTATAAAGATACATCGCCTAACTCTTCAACTCTTACAGCAACGTTTTGGTTAACTGTAAATGTGGAATGGTCACTGAATATAGCCATTACTGTTTCACCGTTTGTGAAACCTGCTGTTCCTGTTCCGTCACTTACATACATCAATGCAAGTACGGCTCTGTATGCTCCAGTATCATCTGGAATATACATTGTTCTTAATCTTGTACCGTATTTGGTTGGTGAGCCAATTGAACTCTCACTGGAGTATTCATTATTAACTTCACCAGCATAACTGGCTTCAACAAATGATGTGCCGTTATGTATTTTTAATTTGTCATCTCTTGTGTCGTAATAAGTTGTGCCTGATGCTACGCCGCCTGTAGGAGCAGTTGCACTAACTGTTGGACTCATTCTTCGCCATCCTGAGCCGTCATAAACTCTCATAACTGACTCGTTTTTATCGTACCAAATTTGTCCTGTTAATAGAACTGAATCACTTGGTGCTGATGTACTGGCAAAGTTTTCTAAATGTCTAATTGAGTTTTGAACAAAATATTGTCCATAACCTGAAACGTTTCTACCTACCAGTGCAACTGAAAACGAGGAGTTAACCTGACTTGCGGCTACGTTAATGGTTCTAGAACCATCTGTATTTTGTACTGAATATGTCATTCTTAATTTCCTCTATTAATTTAACTGCACTCTCACAGTATATATTATTTCTATAGTTCTGTTTGCACTTTTTTGAACTGGGTGAAATATCACATGCGTAAGCATAGTACTGTCATTTGGATCAGTAGCATAACTTAACAATCCTAATTCATCAAAAACATATAACCCTTCGTTAGTTGTACTAGTATCAAAAGTGTCTTGTGCTGAAGGTTCATTATAACCTAATGTACAAGTAATTTTTAAATCTGTATAACTAGCACCAGGGATAATTTCAATTTTATCTGTTGCTGTATTGTTACTTATTACTTTCTGAAATGTTCTACTATATAGTGTTGCACTATTCTCAAATGCTTCACTTACTCTTGGTGCTTTGTAAATTACTTTACCAGCAGAGTCAACTGATGTTGCTCCATTACCAAAAGCCATATAGTGAATATAAGCACCGGAAGTATTTGTAAGAGCATTTGCTATCATATTCGCCATGTTACCATAGTGAATAGCATTTCTTTTGTTTACAAGTTCCTCTTTAGTTTCTGCATCTCTTATTAAGATGTGTCCAGACATTTTTATTCCGGCTTTATCGTCCACTTTAGATTCTTCTCTTTCCGATTTGTCTATGCTTTCGTTCATGTTGTTATTTATCACTTTTTGTTAAAATATGTTTTAATTCTTAATCAAAATTCTGCAAGAAGTCAATAATACTTGTATTGGCTTCCAATACAGTACCCTTATCTGTTAAACTTATTGCGTCCTTAAGTCCTTTCTCTCCAGAGTCCCAACCATTATCCTCATCTACATCGTGGAATAATGAAGTACCATCTGAGAACTCTGTTCTAATTGATCCTGAATCATCCCAAGTACAATCAAAACCAAATGTAACATTACCAGAATCTATATCATATGTTAAGCCATAAGCAGTTTCTGTACCACTTAGATCCCAATCATCATCATATGGTATTTGGTCATCAAATATTTGTACTGGTTTAATCCAGTTGTAAACTTCAGGATCACGTATTAGTGTTCCATCAGCATTTCTTAATCTTATGTTTTCTGTTTCCTCACCATTGTATATTTCTGCACCACTTTGTATTAGTGTGTTAGGTGTAGTACCTTTGGTACCTCTAAATATACCTGTAAGTTTATTATTAACTGTATCTCTAACTTCGTATTCTATTCTTTCGCCTTGTATCCAAATTACAGCACGTTTGATATCACTTGCTTCTGGTAATTTACTTGCATCTGTTACAAGTATTTCATTTTCCCAAATATTTAATACGTCTGTTGTAGTTGTTAATGGATCTACATTACGTCTATAATATTCTGTAGTACCAAATAAATCAGCAAACATAATATATCTAGTATCTGTACTATCTTCACTAATTAATGTATTACCTTTTGTAGTAACATCAAATATTAATGTTTCTAACGGTTGTACAACTGCAAGTTCTTCAGGTCTATCTGGACCGTATGTTGCTTTACTAAATGTTACACCATCAAATCCGTATATAGTTTCGTCATCACGTCTGAAGTTTACATTGCCTTGTGTTGATTCATTAAACACACCTACATAGTTGTCTACTTCAACTTCTCTATCATACAGTCCACTATCCCATGCATAGGTATCAAATCCTCTTGTGTCTGTATAGAAGTATGTTGAATGTTGTCCTGGTACTTCATCTTTAAATGTACTTGCATCAATAGTTTCGCCTTGGAATGTAGCATGTACTTTACTTTTAACTAAGTCTGTTGCAACTTTTAAATTACCATTATCAATAAGGCTTGTTATAATGCTGACATTTTGCATTATGTTTGCATTTGCACTAGCACCAGCACCATATATTGTATCTACAACTGAAGTAATGTTGCTTCTAACATCTGGATCAAACTTCCAAATTCTTTCTGCGGCACTCCAATTTGGACTTCTTACATTTGCAACATTGGCATTACTGTTTGCCTCAATGTTTACAATGTTAGTTGCAATACTTACATTTAATGTTTCTAATGTAGGATCAAAACCGTCAAAGTATTTTAGTTCAATCTTATCACCGTTTGCAGGAGTACCAACTGCTGGATTAAGACTCATATCATTTTCAAATGTTAAGAAGTTGTTAGTAGTATCCAACGTGTAGTTTGTTACAGTTGTACTATTACCTGTGCTTGTTTGAGGTATAAGTCTGTTGTTTACAAACACTTGCAGTCTGTTAGTATCTTCAACTTTGATATCAAAACTAAATCCGTTAGTATTACCATCTCCAATTAGTGTTTGTGTTTTACCACCACTACTGTTTTCAAACATATCTGATTTAGTTCTGTCAAATACTATTTGTGTGTTTGCAGTTCTTATTGCGGCATTACTACTAATAAATCCAGCATATTGTTTATCTGTATCTCTAATAGTAACATCAGCAGGAGCACTATCTTCTAATATTCTTACTGTCTTATTTGTTTCATCATAATAAGGAGGTCTATCAAAGTCTGTTGTGCTACCTATTAAGTTTTCAATAGGTGTTTGTTTGATATCACTATAGTTTCTAATTTTACTACTGTAAGGTTTAACCTCATTAAAGTATTGTATTGCTTTGTCAAAGTTATCAACTTTAAATCCTTTAAATGGTATAAGGTCTGTTTCACGTTTAACAATTTTCAAGTAAGTTGTTTTGAATGCCCAATCAAGTTCGCCTTGTTCTGCGTATGCATGTTTAAGCATCTTGAAGAAGAACTTGTTCCAGTATTCACTATATGTTCCTGTAAATATATTTCTATACAATGCAATTAGTATTCCTCTAATCTCTTGTCCCAATGTTAAAGTTTGACCATCTTCCCAAACTGAATCTGTAAATTTAACTGTTTGGTCTTCCATAGAAATAAGTTTAAATGAATTATCTTTTTTAGTGTACTCATATAAACTATATTTTGATGTTGAATCTTTTTGTACTTGTATTATACTTTTATCCAATACATTTTTAAGTATTTGGAATTGTTTTGTGTCAGTTACTTTTCTTAATGGTTTGTAACTGTCATCATAATAAACTTTTCTATTTGTTGTAGCATCTGTTCTCAACAACTCAAACCAATCTGCTGTAATCAAGTGTGGTGTACTTGTTGGCAAATTATCTCTCCAATCAATAAATGTAGAGTCCATTTTTAGTTCTGCAAAAGTTTCATTCAATGCTTCTTGCATTTGTTTTCTTGCATTTTTAAGATTTGAGAACATTGTTTGTCTTGGTCTAAACTTAGAACCAAAACGTTCTGCTGTACTTAATCCTTTAGCAGGTACAACTTCGTCTATAGCATTGTAACCTGCTAAACTATCTATAAGTTTGATACTTAAATTATCTGGTATAGATATATCTGTATCACCTTCACCTGCAAGACTCCAACTAGTGTGTTTCTCACTTGCTTCTGTTTCTCTACGTTTGAAGTTAATACTTAATACACTATCTTCTGTTCTAATTAAACTACCCAATGTGTTTACAACTGCACCGTCTGGACTAATTAATCCTAAGTAAGGCACACGTTGACTTTCTGGGTTTGCTAATAATCTTTCTAAATCTCTAACACTACGACTCTTACCAGCATTACTTCTTGCCATGTCGCTGACTTCTGTTAAGCCTTGTACCCAATAGTAGTAATATGTTTGTGGTTTGCCGTCTTTGTCTTTTCCTCTTATCTCGGATATGAATATATTATTAGGCACACCTTCACCATCATACAACTCTGGTGGATTAGTACTTTCTACCCACTCGTATATGTTTACAACACTTCCAGGGAATAAGTTACCCCAATTCAATGCACGTTCTTGGTTATTGAATCCTGAAGTACTGTATGTTCCAGCACCTTGCTCGTACCATTCATATCTCATCTGACTGGTATCTAACCATCTTCTACCAACTTGTTTACTACCCCATTCTTGCTTAACAGGATCATATATGCAAGGATCTATATCACTCTTGAAATCTATTTCTTTATCTATGAATCCTGGTATAACACCTTTAAATGGATCATGTATATCTATATCAAATTCTTTTTCTGCACTTTCGTCATCATATGTAAATACATCAGTTAAAAACTTACTGTCAATTAATTTTTCTTGATGTCTAATAACTGTGTTACTTTCTAAGTATGCCCAACCATTTGCATCATAATTATCAACCCAAACATTTGCCATACTGGCTATGTTTGCCGGAGGAGTACTGTATCTTAAACTATCTAATTTAAGTGTTGTAACATTTTTTTGATCCTTACCTACTAAGTTTGTGCTGTTGCCGAATATGTCTATTAAATCATATTGATATAATGCTCCGTCCATTCTGTTTCTTAATTTGTTGTTAGCCATATCAACATTAAAGTCACCACCATCAGGAGATGTAAATCTTAGTCCTGTACCATCTCCATTAGGACCACCTCCCATTCCTGTATCTGCTAAGTCAACTTCTAATGGATTGTCTCTGGTGTATGCACCACCGTACATACCCAAAGCATCTAGTAATCCTGGATTCAATTCATCACCAAACTCTAATCCATCTAAGCCTGGAGCATCAATAACTAGTCCTGGATTTCCATCTTCATCTAACTCTATTCTTGCATTCCATAATGGTAATCCGTCTGGTCCATATGGAGCCCATTTGTTTAAGTTGTCTGCAAATTGTTCTGCATCGCTGATTGGCCCAATAGCACCTTCTGGTATTCCTAAGTCATTTAATGCATTACCTTTTTGCGAACAGTCAGGTAATGCTCTTGATGTTAAGAATACTCTAGCACCTCTACCTTGTCCTTTACCGCCATGTGGTGGTCTATTTTTTGCTTCACCAATTTTTGTATTTGCCTTAACACCTACTTGTGTAGGATCATGTACTTCTCTGTTTACATGATAATCTAAAGGTACACCTTGGTCAAGGTCACTTGGGAATTGTTCGTATATTCCTCTATCAATAACTCTTAAATCTACAATACCACCTTGGTCGTCTACTTCTGTAACAACAAATACTGCAGGTTTTTCAATGTGTAAATCGTCATCACCAAATTGTAATACTGGAACAACAACTGCTCCTCTACCACTACCTTTAACTGTAATTGTAGGAGCACTCTTCTTAAAGAACAGTCCACTTTCTAATTCGCCTTTTGCGTTTTTAAACATTGGTATCATACCCGCACCAGGTATGCCTCCTGGTAACACATCACCGTATGTTGGAGAACTTCTGTCTGTGTCAACATTAACACCTTTAAGTCCACCATTATCATCAAATCCTAATTCAGCAGGATTATATCTAAACGGTATTGATGTAGCATCCGGAGAATTAATTAATAGTTCTACTCCACCTGCTTCATAACCTTCACCTGCATTAACAATTCTTAATGCTACAACTCCTGTTCTTATTGTTTCTGATTCGCTAGTTGGTGTACCACCTACTAGTCTTAATACGTCACCAGGTTTATAATCTTGTCCTTTAGTTTCACATAAACTTGCAAGTTTTCCTATTTTTCTATTTTCTTCTGCTGTTCTACCTGGAGTCTTTTTATACTTAGGTACACCTGTAACTCTTTGGAAAGCACCTGCCGTACTTGCATCAAACGGAGCGGCATTTACACCGTTAAGCATAAACGACCTTGCTTTACTTGTTGTACTTTCTACAACTTGTGAATCTGGATCTGGGTGGAAACAGTTTTGTTGGTCACGTTGTACTGAGTAATCTAATACTTGTCTTAATACACCACCTTTACAACCATTTCTCACAATCATTTGATCTCTAACAATGTTCTGTATATTAATACATTTTTCACCAGATGCGTTGTGGTCTATTGTTACATGTACTTGGTCACCTGCTTGAGCTCTAATCTCATCTGCAATAACTTTCATGTCTGTACTTCCGCTTAGTGTAACACTCTTACCATTGATTGAGAATGAGTCGCCTTTACCAACCGGGAATGTATTACCACAAATTTTATGTCTCGGTTTAGGAGGACATACTGGAACTTGTACTGCTGGTTGTGAAACATACTTGCCATTAAATTTTGTTAATGGTGTAACACTTACAAAAGGTGTACATATTTTACCACCTAAATTAGGTTTGGCACTAGGGTTAGTTGTTCCTGCCGTACCAGCCGGAGGAGCACTTGGTGTTGTATTAATTGGCGGAATATTAAATGATATTCCTGCTACACCACCGCCACCATAGTTTACAAATCCTGCACCTTGGTTACTGTACGAACCTACACTTGGTGTAACTGCTGTTGTGTTTACACTAGGTGATGCAGTTGTTGTTGATAATTTTAAAGCCGATAACTTAGGAATATTAATTTTAGGCATATTGCTAAGATTAAATCCACCAATATTGTTTAGTGCTGACATGCCTCCTAAACTACCACCATTAGGTCCATAACCAAAATGTCCAATAGCCGCTATACCTGTAAAATTAAATTTTGGCATTTTTAACGGTGGTGCCGCAACAACTCCGGATTGAGGTGCTGAACAACCTGTTCCTGGTATGCCTGGTCCTTGTACACTTTGTCCGTATGCACTAGACACTTGGTCTTTGTCCACAGGATAATTCATACTGTATTGATATGCTATACTTCGTTTTGGATGTTTATCAAGTACTGTTGTGATATATCTACCATTGTCTGCATTATATACCCATGTAAATTTACCTGCAAAAGTAACAAATCCATTTCCTAAATCTCCAGCCGATGCCGCCTTTGTATGAGCCGCACCTGCTTTAGCAAAATCTTTAGTTTCTTGCGATGTTAGTTGACTAAAGTTTCTTGTACTTGCAACTAATCTACCTCTTGTATGAGGTGAAGTACTTTGATACACTTCTAATCTATCCTGGGCACTATACATATTGAATAACATTTTAATAGTATAGTCTGCTCCATTGAAACCTGTAAATGTATATTTTTTAGTTTCTGTTTGTCCTACTTTACCACTGTATGTTACAAAGTCATTGATAAAGTAAATATCTGGCTTTGGTGGTGGTGTTGGAGGAGGTGGAGGAGCCGGAGGACAATCTGTTCTCTTCTTCTGACCAATTTTTATATCTGCATTAATAGTTGCAAAGTCCACTGGAGGAACAGTTGCAAATTGATTTTTATATTTTTTCTGTCCTGTAGGATTATTTGTTACAAACTTTGTAGGTGTTGTATATGCTGGTGGTGGAGCCGCCGGCGGTGTGTTAGCCGGTTGTCTATGATTACTAACTTTATTATTAGTAGGACTTGTATTTGCAATAGTAGTTGCTGTACTAGTTGTTGTAGGGCTCGGTGTTGTTTTACCCATTATACTTGAAGCATTAAATATTGATGTTGGTAAATTACCTAAGCCTAAAGGAAGTCCGCTACCAAACATTGGGGGAACAGTAGGTAAACTACCAGGCAACAAGTTTGGATTTATTAAATTCTTTTGTATGTTGTTTGGTAGTGTTCTAAATTTTCCACCATTTCTTTTAACCATATTAGGACCAAACAAAGGTAGTCCCATTGTAAATGATCCTGCATTTATAACAGCACCTGCTTTTGCAATAAGTTGTCTTTCAATTTCATCTTTATATTCTTCCATATTCAAATATGGGAAAGCATTTACAACAACGTTTGCACCGTTGATTCTAATTTTACCTTCGTGGTCATCTACTAAGAATGTAACTCTTTCTTGCTCTACTATTGTGTTGGCAAGTTGTATATCAATATTTGCACTTGGCGTTGTCTTTAATGCAACATTACCAAATTGCAAGAAATCTTTTTTGCTTATATATTCTACACCACTATCGACATATGGATGATCCAATGCATAACCTTCTACATAAAGTGTGTTTGCAGTAGGTACACTTGTAACTTGGAAAGTATAGTTATAGTACTCAGGCTCGTAATTATAAATTCTAATGTTTTCACCTATTATAGTTTGTACGTTTCCTGAAGAATCTAATTCATAACCATGATCCTCTGCTGTTGTAATCTCTATTGTGTTACCTACAAATGTTGCATTACCTAATAAATCTTCTGTAATAGTAACTGTTGCACCAGATGTAATTGCAATATTACTTGCTAATGTAATATTAGCAGTTCCATTTACTGTTTCAATTTTAGTTGCAACATTACCACCTGTTACAATCATTCCTGCAAGTAATTGTGTATTTCCTGTTGTAAGTAATAATTCATTACTGTCTGTTAATGTGGTACTTGCAGTATCAGTGATGGTTAAGTCTCCTGTGTACACACCATCTATCTTAATTGTTTTATTTCCTGTATTAAAATCTCGTACAGTATTCAAGTCTGAATATTTTCCAACATTATTAAGTTTAATTGTTTGGAAAGTACTCAACCCTGTTATTGTTGCATCTGTAGTAATGCTTGTTGCATCTTGTACAACAAAACTAATATTATTTGCATTTGCTGTAATATCGCCTTTTGGAATATCAAAAGATGTAATTGTTTTTTCACCTTCTACGACAACTGTTGTACTTGGTGTTTCTCTAACAAATTCTAATGTTTCTCCTGCACTTAATGTTACAGGATTATCTAATGTAACTTTTACAATTCTGTTATCATCTACAATCTTTGTAGCAGTAAATGATACATCTTCGTCTATTGTAATTGTAGAGTCTAATGTAATTGTGTTGTTGTCCACAATACTTGCAATAGTTCTTACACCATCTATAGCACTATATCCTGTGTTGTCTATTACCATGCCTACTTCCATACCAGCAGTTGATTGAACATTTACTGTAGCACTTGCTACTGTGATTGCGTCTGTAACAAAACCTACTATGGAAGTGTTTTTATTAAATTCTACACTTTTAATTTTAAATAGTTTTGGATCAACACCAGTTGCTTTTAGTCCTAAGCCTGAATCTAATTGTGTTGTCAATCCGTTGTTTAATTCTATAGTTCTTCTATTTGTAACACCAGCCGCTAAACTATCAACCCATATAGTTTCACTTTCAAATACTAAACTTGTTGTTTGTTGTGGCTCAATGTATTCAGTTCTAATATTAGATATTTGGAAAACATTTCCGTTCATGTTTCCGCCTGCAGGATCTGTAACAGAAATAAATGCACCAGGTATTAAATTAGCAGAACTAATTTTATCTAATGCTTCTGTGCTAACTGTAACAGTATCACTAACTAGTCCCATTGTTTGAGTACTATCAGTTACATCTAATGTTGTGTTACCACTTGCTACACCTTCAACAAAGAATGTGTTCAATGTTGTATCTGTTGGTGTAAATGCTGTACCTTGTGCTTTACCTAAGTTATGTCCTGAAAACTTAATTGTTTCATCGCCTGTGTAACCATGCTTCTCAGAAAATACTTGTACATTATATGTACCTGTGCTATTTGCTGTTGATGTTGTACCATAGTTTGCAAAACTTAAATTTGCTTTAGGTATGGAAGTAGCCATACCATTTAGTACAGTACTGTTTGCAAACAATACAATTTCTTTAAATTGTGCATTTACACTTGCAACTTGGAAAACATTTGCATTTAAGTTACTTAAACTTGTATCATGAAATTTTAGATAGTGTCCTACTTTAACACCTTCAATGTCACCTTGTTTAATTCTAAATGCTGGTGTACCATTAAAGTTATATGTGCTAGTATCTGCTGTAACATTTCTAAAAATATCCAATGTTTGTGTTGTAGGTGCCAATACTGCATTAGCATTAACACTTACGTTACTGAATGAATCATGTGTTACGTTAGTGATGTTACCACTTAACACTGGTTTAATTTTTGTAATATCTTTTATGTTTGCAGTATTGTATGCTACATTACCAATACTGACTGCTTCGTCAAATATTCTTTGTTCATTACCCCAAGCAACAACTTCTTTTGTTGTTTCGGGTATTGTTGTATCATAAAACTTTTCACCATCTTGATATACTAAATCTGCAACGTTTGAATCTAATGTTGCATTTCCTTTTAGCACCAATATATTATCATATGTTGCAGTATGGTCATAGTTTGCATCTACATTACCACCATCATTGAAATCTAATGCAACGTCTGTTAATTGTGTATCAGTAAATAATTTTAATGTTCCTGTTTCTTCACTGTTTTCAACATAAGAAACGTTACCGCCAACTTTGGTTAATTTGTAAACATCAAACTCGCCATGTTCACTTTTTGCAAAATGAACTATATCATTTTCCAAAGGTATTTCACTTGCACGTCTTGTTGTTCTATCAAACAATTCATCAAATCGTGCTATGTCAAATGCTTGATATCCAACATTGTATTTGCTTACATAACCTGCGTTAGGTAATGGATTATAATCTTTATCTGTAATACCTGTATAATCTGCTTTTGTAGTTGTGGGCCATAAACCTTTTTCTGACATGTCAGTAGGTCTTACAATTAATCTGCTAGAGTCATCTACATCAATTAATATTGTTGAGTCTGATTTATCGTCTGGTGTAATATCAAATGTTCTAACTTGTTGTAGTTTTGCCGCTAAGGCATCACTTGCCTCTACTTTAATATTTAGACTTGCACCTGGTAAGTCTCCTTGATATGCATCTACAAAGTCTATAGTTGCTCTTTCATCAATTACAATTTTAGCATCTGCAGGCAAATTACCACCTGGTAATGATTGTACGTTTGCAAAGTTGATGTATGAATTTGTTGTATCACCAGATATACTTGTTATTGTAAATAATGGATTTGTTAATCTTTCCTCTAGTTTTTGTCCGTCAATGTAAACATCAATATGCGGATATGAACCATCTATAATTGTTAAATTTTCTGTTGCTATATTACCAGCATTTGAAAGTTCATCACTTCTACTTAATGGTGCAAATACATAACTAATGTTACCACTAGATGCTAATGCATTGTTTACAATAGTTGTTCTACTACCAGAATCAAACTCCCAGTCATTTCCTGTACCACCAACAACGTTACCAACTGTTGCTGTATCGTTTACAGTTACACTTACGTCTGAGAATGTTGTGCTGTTTGCACTTTCAAAACTAAATCTTTGTCTTGGTTGATATCTTTTTGCTTCTAAATCTAAATTTGCTAATCCACTACCAGCAAGTGTAAAGTCTGAGCCTTTAATTGTAATTACAAAGTTTTCTGATGTAGCATTTGCTATACGTTGTGAACTTGCTGTAATTAAACTGTTACCACTTGTTACACCAATGTTTGCTGTTATAGTCGGATCCAATGGCACGTTAGCCATTGTTGTATTAACAGCACTAACAACATTTGCAACCATTTGTGCATTTGTGGCACTACCACTTGCTACACTAGATAAATCAATTACTGTTGATTGATGTGTTGCATTTGCATGGTGGTCTGTGATTGTAATGTTAGCAACGCCTGTTAAATCACCTGTATTTGTAATATATGTATTACTTGTAGCATAAGGTTGCAAATAACTTGTACTGATATTTGCTGTTAATAACTGTGCCGCAATAACTGTTACAGCCGGATTAGTTGTATAACCATATCCTGGCTCTGTAACATCTACTGTTGTGATTGTTCCGTCTTGTCCTATATTAACTGTTGCTAATGCAGTTGTTCCTCCACCATATGAGAAACTTCCTGGAATCTCTGCAGGTGGTGGTTCAATTTCTAAGAAAGGTCTTTGGAAGAATTTAGTTGTTCTGTCTAGTACTTCAACTTCCTTAACTTTACTTACTGTATTTTCAGGATAAGCAATTTGTATAAGTTGTTTTTCATTTTTAACTTCTGATTCATTGACTTTAATATCTAAACTTTGTTTATTTTCGGTATCACCAAATTCTCCAAGTTTTAATGCCCATTCATCATATACATTAACACTACCTGGTACTAAAACTTTATCACTGTTTAACAAAATCTTTAATGCATTTTGTGTACCCTTACTTCTAATCATACCCATATAGAAATCATATTGGTCATCTTGTGTAAGTTCAAATTCTCTTAGATATTTTCTTTCTTGATATCCGTATTGTCTTCTACTTGCTTCGTATAATTGTTTTTGTACAGGCACATGTCCAATCTCATTGTATTTGCCCATATCACTTGCAAGTGTATCAAAGTTAGGCAATAGTTCTTCGCCTTGTATAATAAATCCATCTGCTGACAATGTTCCATTCCAACCAGCAGTACGTTTGGATTTAATTTTTAATCTTGCTTGTCTTTGGTTTAACAAGTTGTCATAAATTGTATCACCAAAAATAGTTTTGTTTGATACTAATATACTATGTTCTATTTCATTTGTGTAAAGTAATGCACCATACAGTTGTTTAGTTGGGTGTGCTATTGTAATCTCAGCACCATCTCTTGTAATTTCACATTCAGTTGCACTTATCATTTTGCCTTCTTCATCTAGCAAACTGAATTGTCCTTGGTCAATATCTTTTATGGCACTTACTTTTCCTATTGGAGCAACGAATTTAATTTTTCTTGCTAATGGACTTAAATTAATTGTGTTACCTGAACTCCATTTTCCTATACTCCAGAATAAAAATTGTTTTCCTGAATATACCCAGTCATTTACATCTGCAATCTCATCATTGTAGTCGCCAAAGTCATAACCATATGCCTTTTGTAATCTACCTAAACTTATAAGGAAGTCATATACTTCTGCTACAGTATCATATTCTGTGCCGTACTCTACTCTTACAGTTTGTCCTGTGCCTTGTAAAAATAATGTTGCTTCAGCACCACCTACTGTAGGCAATGTACTTAGACGTTGCCATATTGCAGTATTAGTTACATTACTTCCTGCAGGAGCAACTGCTTTTGCTCTAAAGAAGTTGTAACCACTTTTAATAATAGAACCTTCGCTGTATTGAGTATTAACATCATATGCAACTGTTTCAATTGGTTCACCGCCAACTTTAACTTGTGTTTTTGGTCCGTTTACATCACTAGTTTCAATCTCAAAATATTTCTTAGTGCTGTTGTATCCAAACACTTTGTATTTTTGATTTTTTGTTAATTGTATTAATACACCTGTATAATCATTTGTAGATGCATAAGGACCTACATGTACATCGACTTGTAAATCTTCTTGTGGTAAAATCAAACTAGAACTATTACCAGTTGTACTGTAGTTGTCGCTAAACACAGTCATAGTGTCCTTGTCTACAAAACCAGCCATCTTATGACCTAACTTACTGTTGATAGTTTTGTAAGGCTTACTAAATTCTTCTACAGGATTTAATCCTTGGAATCTAATATATGGATCTATAAATGTTGACCAACCTGTGTTAGTTTCCATTATATTGTTTGTGTCTACAGAACCATGTAGTGTAGCATTTTTAACTTTGTATCTTTTAAAAGTTGTATTATCTAATAATTGGTTGGTGTTTGCAGAAGCCCGAGTTATTTTCCCTGGCTCTGCAAACACACTGGCAAACTTACCGGGCTTGGTAAGTAAAAGGGCCTCTGCTATTGCAAAGGGATATGCTTCAGAAATTTTCCATGCGTTTTCAACTGGCGCACCATCTCCAAATTTCCAATTGTTTCCTGTTAGAGAAGTATCTGCACTAAATGTTGTTGTTAATGTACTTGCTAACGTGTATGTTGCTGTACCACTATCTAATGCGTTACTTGAACTGTATAAAGTATATGTTCCTGTTGGGTATGTACCTGTACCATGATTTGAGAACTGATTAGGCATATAAAATTTAACACCTGGATGTTCTACAAATGAATGTACATGATATCCACCTGTTGTTGATTCTCTTATTGCTGAGTCTACAGTTAAGTATAATGGATAAAAATATCCTACTTTACCGTGTGAATTACCACCTGCATTTTCTTCACCGTATGCGGCAAATGGTCCTTCACTGTTTAATGTACCTGCAAACTTTCCTCCTACTGTATAAGGATATGCAGGATTCCCATTTGTATCTATTGTTGCTACATAATAATATGTACCACTTGGATATTCTGGTGTAACACCAAAACGTCCGTTGAATTCATCTAAGTCACCTGTTGAAGAATTAAATTCATAATCTTCTATAAATTCGCCTGTAGGAGTTCCACCTACTGTTGCTCTTGTTGTAGTTTTTAAACTGTAACTACTTTCTAATCTTTTTATGGCAGTACTGTTATCTAATCTATCTGTATATCCATATGGTCCGTATATAGGATAACCATCGAATGCCCAACCTACAATAGGTGAGTGGGCTGATGTTGACCAATCAGTAAGTCCTAATGCTTGTGGACTTGGTTGTACATATCCATATACATTACTGCTGTCTGGATATCCTCCAGCACTATCTCTGTCTACATCATTTCTATATAAAGCATCATAGTGGAATGAACTTGTTTGCGAGTGCTGTACACCTGTGTTGCTATTAAATATAATTGCACCATTTACTGCTACACCAACTGCATTCTTTCCTGTAGTTGTTGCGTTAGCATATGATGTACTGTTGTTACTGCCTGCAAGAGAAACAATATTGTATGTTGATACTTTGCTTAAATCAATACTGTTACTATTGTTTGTGCTTGGGAAAGTTCCTGTATCGTGATTTACAATATCTGTTGATGTTATAAAAATATTACTGCCAATTTCTTTTACATTTAATCCATCAACAGTTGTTAAGAAACTGTTTGCATTAGCAGTTGCAGTACCTGATGTTGTTTCAACCCAATTAATTGTTTTAGTTGTTGCTGTTGTGCTGATTATATTTGCAGGTGCAATTAAGTTACCATTTTCATCTACAGGTATTTCATGTTTTAATCCTATTCGTCTATATGGATTATTTGTTCTAAATCTATTGTTAGTTACATTTTCTCTGCTACCACTTCTAATAATACCTTCTTCTAAGTCTTTCCATAGTTTGGTATTTGTGCTATCATATTTTGTGCCATATGTTGTGTCCCAATAAGATGGTTTTCTAACAAAGCCAAGCATTTCCCAAGGATGTGTATGAGGTCTTTCTGTATCGTAGCAACTTTCGTAAATACCTCTCCAATAGCCTGGGCTAGTTGTACCACTATTGTAGTTCCATGTAAATTCGTTTGTTGAGTCATAGTATTCGTTTACAACAAAGTCAACATCATTTCTTGTAATAAACTGATTAAAATTACTTCTTAGTAAATTGTAATATGTTGTTCTAGTTAATCCTGTATCATTTCTAAAACGTCCAGGTCTGATTGAATAAATGTTTAAATCATATTGACTTTCTTTTTGTCTGTAGTCTGCTAAAATACCATTCCAAATTCTGTTTTCAAATTCTAATAAAACAAAATCATGTATATCGTCTGCGGCAACTGTTTTACTGCCATCGTGTCCACAAATAACTTTAATAGGATCTTTAAAACTGCTATCTAATTTAATCTCTGGTTGGTATGCTGGATACAGTCCCATAGCACTTGGTGTAGGTGGAGTTTGTGTACTCTCCCTATTTGAATCATACATTCTAAATTTGAATGTATTTCCAAGTGTCATTGTGAAACTGTCTGTGAATGTTACAGTATTAGCAGTAGTTGTACTTGATACTGTATAATCTTTTTCAGCAACTAATAATTTTTCTATACCGTCCTGTCCAACTTCATACACATATAATGTGTTTTCAAGTTTGGATAAATCTTTATATGTTTCTAATGTGTATGCTTTTTGCAATACATTGTTTACTACAACAACTTGTTCTTCGTATTTGTCACCAAATGCCGCCATGTAAGTATAATCAAAAACATTTTTTCCTTGATTGAAACTTATAACACCTTCTAATACAAGTTCTAGTATTTCACCATAACTCATACCTGTTGTATCATTGTTATCAATAAATTTTGTAATTTCTTTTTTCAGTCTGTTTTTATATTTTACATATTCATTACTATTAAATTCTAATGCATCTCTGATATTAAATTTATCGTTGCTCATTAACCAAGCCGCAACTTGTAAATCATCATCTGTTTGTACAATGGTGTTTGCTTTAGATGAATCAAATTCTAAATCTGTAAAGTTGTTTGTACCTAGTGGCTCACCAGTAAGTCCGTCTTGGTCTTTTATTGTTTTGTAAAAATGTTCAAAGTATTGTGGTTGTGCTACACTTTCTATATCTAAATTATCTAAGTTGCTGTGCCAACTTAATGGTAATGCATACCTACCACTTCTGTTTGCGTCAATGATATAACCACTTGTTGTTTTAGTTTTAATATCTATAACATCATTTTTATTGAATGTAAATGTTGCAAATGTAATAGCAATAAATGTATTGTTATAACTAAATTCATTGTTTAGTTTGCCATTTACAAAAACTTGTATGCTACTTTCATCTACTTCTGGCTTTGCAGTAATTTCCCAAACTGTTCTGCTGTTATTAATATCACTGTCATTAACAATGTATCTATCTTCAACTAGTTGATTTGTTTTTTTATCTTGTGACTTCCAAGATGTTTCTTTTACCTCGTCACCGTTTGTAAGAGTTTTCTTATAATAAATGTATCCTTTCATTAACACTTTGTTTGTGCCACCAAAAGGAATATATGAGTATAAATCTTTTTCTAAATCGTTGTCAAAAACTATTTCACTGAAGTTATTAAAGTTTTCATATTTAAGTGGAAAGTTTAATACTGGATCTTTACTTGCATTTGAATCTGTGTTTATAGCATAACTGAATATTTCTGTTCCTTCAAAATCACTGTTTGGATATGTAGCAACGTCATCTAAAGACTTGCCATTATAGTCATATGCTGTAAACAATATAGG
>MDTD01136449.1_pt1 | contig 22339 bp, 21 predicted proteins | sample 811221 | NCBI WGS metagenome assembly MDTD01 (sample SAMN05326646, study PRJNA326480) | marine metagenome | isolation source: seawater | place: Pacific Ocean: South West | collected 2011 | reverse complement strand
CATCATGGCCAATTGTTTTATCCTTGGATGTGAGAACACAAAAGAAGCGGTTGTTATTGATCCGGGTGATGATGCGGACAGAATCCTCATGGCCCTGGCCAAGGAGGAATTGACGGTCAAATACCTGATCAACACCCATGGCCATTTTGACCATGTGGGGGCCAACAAGCGGATGAAGGAAACCACGGCTGCACCCATTGCCATCCACCCCGGCGACGCCCCCATGCTGACCGAGTTGTCCCGGTCGGCCGCCATGTTCGGACTGTCCGCTGAAAACTCCCCCGAAGCTGACCAGCTTCTCAAAGACGGGGATGAAATTGTTTTCGGTGACATTACCCTCAAAGTCATCCATACGCCCGGCCATTCCCCCGGCGGCGTCTGCCTTTACACCCCCGGGCATCTCTTTGCAGGAGACACCCTGTTTGCCGGGTCCATCGGCCGGACAGACCTGCCGGGAGGCGATTACGACACCCTGATTTCCAGCATCAAAACAAAGCTGCTGGGACTGGATGAGGATACGGTGGTCTATACCGGTCATGGCCCTGAGACCAGCATCGGGAACGAAAAACGGATGAATCCATTTCTCAGATAATGGAACGCCTGCACCACCTGCCAAAAATAAAAGATGTCGTTGTCCGGGACCTGAGTCTGAACCTGACCTTTGAGGATGCTGCTGCCCGGTTTTCGGACCGGCCCGGCACCGTTCTGCTGCTGTCCGGTTCAGATATGGACTGCGCCAGGTACAATTGTCTGGCCGTGGATCCCTGGCTCGAACTGCGCGGATACCAGAACAGACTATCTCTGACAGTTGCGGGTGAGTCCGTGGATTTGGGCGCAGTTTCGAATGCCGAAGATGGCAGCGGCACCCCAGCTGAAGCAGACCCTTTTGACCTGGTCCGGGCGATTATAGAGCAGTGCTCACCCGAGCGTCTGGTAACCGATTTGCCGGTGGCATCGGGGCTGTTCGGCTATTTTGCCTATGATCTTAAGGACCGGATCGAAGATCTGCCCAGGACGTGTTCGGATACCTTTTTACCGGACATCCTGCTCTACGCCCCCGCCGCCCTGATGATCCATGACCGTGAAACCGGCAAGACCCGTCTGTGCATTCCCCTTTTTGACCGGGAGGACGCTGATGCACTGGCAGCGGATACGGAACTCAAATTTCTGGCCACGCTTGACAGGGCCTGGGAACCTTCCGGATACGCCATTGACAGCCGCGGGTTTACCTCTTCGTTTACCAAACCGGAATATATGGCCGCCGTTTCAAAGGTCATCGACTATTTGAGGGCCGGAGACATTTATCAGGCCAATCTTTCCCAGCGCTTTGACACAGGGTTCACAGGGGATGCCTACAGCCTTTTTATGGAGTTGTTCAACCGGAATCCTGCCGCGTTCTTTTCCTATATCCATGCCGGAGACCACCATGTGGTGTCCACATCACCCGAACGGTTCATCAAACTGTCCGGCCGGCACGTGGAGACCCGGCCCATCAAGGGAACCATTGCCCGGGGCCGCACCCCTGAAGCTGATGAGGAAAACGGCCGGATGCTTGCCTCAAGTCTTAAAGACGATGCAGAACTCACCATGATCGTGGACCTGATGCGCAACGATATCTCCAGGGTCACGGAGTTCGGTTCCGTGGCGGTCACGGAACACAAACGCCTGGAACCCTATGAAAATGTCTTCCACCTGGTATCCGTGGTGGAGGGCGTGTTGCAAGAAGACAAGACCGCCGTTGACCTGGTCCGGGCCACCTTTCCCGGGGGATCCATTACCGGGTGCCCCAAAATCCGTTCCATGGAGATCATTGATGAACTGGAGCCGGTAAAACGGCACGTCTATACGGGATCCATCGGGTACTTAAGTTTTCACGGCACCATGGATCTGTCCATTGCCATCCGGACAGCCACCATCACGGAAAACCGGCTTTTCTTTTCTGTGGGCGGCGGCATTGTCTATGATTCCGATCCGGAAAAAGAGTACCAGGAAACCCTGGATAAGGGCAAAACCCTAATGGAAACCCTGATGGCGGCATCATCAGGTACCCGGGATTTATGCCAGAAAGCCTGGGTAAACGGCAAACTTACGGATCAGGACCGTGCCCGTGTGCCTGCGGCAAGCCAGGCGTTCCAATACGGGGCCGGACTGTTTGAAACCATCCGGGTGGAAAAAGGGGTTCCCCTGCGGCTGGATGCCCATGAACGCAGGTTAGCTCAGTCCTGGCGCAGCCTGTTTGAAACCCATCCGCCGGATGTTACATGGGACGCCGTAATCCGGTTGCTGGTGAAAGAAAACAGGTTGGAGAACGAGATCTGTGCGGTGAAACTTGTGGCCGCCATCGACGGCAGCCGTGAGAAACTTTTTTCTGCCGCCTTTATCCGGCCCTATGTCCACCGGTTGGAGATGCTCGGAAAAACCGGGATTGACCTGGTTACATTTCCCCATCCCCGCCAGAGTTTTCTGGCGGATCACAAGTCCATGAACTACCTGTTTTATGAAAGGGCCGGTGCATTTGCTGAGGCGCAGGGGGCTGACGAAGCCCTGATCCTGAATCCTGACGAAAGTGTCTCTGAAACCAACACCTGCAATATTATGGCTGTGGCGGAAAACTCAATCGTTATACCTGCGTCACCGAATGTGCTGCCGGGGGTCACGGTTGAGGCGGTGAAAGAGGCATTGGCTGCTCAGGGGTATACTGTTGAGACCAGGCCGTTGACACCCGAGGCGCTGACGAATTTGCCCAATGTCATGGTGACCAATGCACTCATGGGGGCGGTCCGGGTCAATCGAATCAACGGCAGGCCCGTCCACCATGATGCGGGGGTCAGTGACCGAATCAACCGTGAACTGGCAAAAAGATAAACGCGCCTATTTTCCAGTCACGCAGGTTTAACGGGTACCCGATACCGGACTATTGTATTTACGCTGGGATTGGGATAGATTCTATTCAGAAAGATCAATCAAGTTAGGAATGGAATGACCATGAAAAGACTACTACTTATTTCAGCCACCGTTTTTATTATGGCTGTGTCCGCAGGTGTGGGGCTGGCCGCACCCAAGGCCGTACCGGTGAACCCGTCCTTTGAATTTTCAGATGTGGCAGAGGGCCGGAGTATCACCCATGAATTCATGATCCGGAATGAAGGGGACACCCCCCTGAATATTCTCGGCGTGATTCCCCCCTGAGGCTGCGACAAACGTGCCTATGACAGGCGAATTCCCCCGGGAGGGGAAGGCAAAATCAAAATCGGTATTAAAACCGGCGGATACGGCGGCAAGCAGTTGAATAAACGGATCCTTGTGAAAACCGATGATCCGAAGAACAAGCAGTTTTATCTGACCGTTACAGGCCAGGTGGATTCCGTTGTCGAAATTTCACCTGCCACAGTCAGCCTCAGCGGCGTTCCCGGTGAATCTTTGGAAACTTATGTAACCATTACGCCGGCAGAAAAATATCCGTTCACGATAAAGGAAATATCCCAGCGGTTCGACTCCCAGATCAAAGCGGAGCTGATTCCGCCCAAAGACGGGGAAAAGGACTGGCAGGTGAAGGTTTTGGCCCATTCGGACAAGGCGGATGACCTCTACGATGTTATTACGCTGAAGACCGACAGCACGCTCAAACCCAAGCTGAAAATCCGGGTGTATGCCATTTATTTTGACGAATCCGGCAAAAAATCCTGACGTTTTCACGACTGGCATCTGACTTCGGGCAGATTATTTTTTTAGCGAATCAATTTTAAGGCGACTCAATGGAACTTTCTAAAGTTAAGGCCGTGGTGTTCGACTGCGATGGGGTGATGTTTGACACGGCCCTGTCCAACCGTAAATTCTACGATGAAATTCTGGATGCATTCGGCAAACCCGAATTGACCGAAGAACAGTTTATCAACGTGCATATGATGACGGTGACGGCGGCCATCGAATACCTCTTTCCTGAGTTCGGGGACCACCTTCCGGTATACGATAAGATACGTTCCATCGGGTACGCCAAGTTCATCCCCTACATGCAGCGGGAAAAGGGGCTGATAACATTGCTTGGCAGGCTAAAAGAAGAGGGCTTTATCCGGGGGGTGGCCACCAACCGGACCAATACCATGGAAAGCGTATTGGAGGACAACCAGATGACTGCCATGTTTGAAACCGTGGTTACGGCTGCAGATGTTAAAAACCCGAAGCCCGCCCCGGATCAGCTGCAAAAAATCATGGACAAGTTTGATCTTCTGCCCGAAGAAATCCTCTTTATCGGCGACTCGGAATATGACCGGAAAGCCGCCCTGGCGGCAGGCACCTGGTTTGTTGCATTTAAGAACATGGGACTTGAAGCCCATGCCCATGTCACCTCCATGGGGGAACTTGCCGGCCTCTTAAATATAAATGAATAAATTTCTTGACAAATTCCTCAATCATCATTAAATCTTACAAGATTTTTAAATAAAATTGATGTTAGATGCTGGGACAGTATCTAACCCCTAATAGTGGTAAGATAACCAATTAACAAGGAGAACGACGTATATGTCTAAATTAGTTGCACCCCACGGTGGAAAAGGTCTTGTCATCTGCAAGCTCGAAGGCGCTGAACTGGAAGCTGAAATCAAAAAAGCCGAAGGTCTGAAAAAAATCGAAATCTCTTCCCAGGTTAAAGGCGACCTGATCATGCTCGGTATCGGCGGTTTCTCTCCGCTGAACGGTTTCATGACCAAGGCTGACTGGAAAGGCGTTTGCGCTGACTTCCTGCTGGCAGACGGTACATTCTGGCCGGTTCCCGTAATGCTCGATGCCTCTGCTGCCGATGCCGCTGAGATCAACGAAGGCGACGAAATTGCTCTCGAAAGAAATGGTGAAGTATATGCCACCATGAAAATCGAAGAGAAATTCGAAATGACCGAAGAAGAGAAAAAATGGGAATGCGAAAAAGTATACAAAGGCCACGGCGAAGAGTCTGAAGACGACGTATTCTGGAAAATCGCCATGGAAGACCATCCCGGCGTTCAGGCTGTTATGGCCAGAAAAGAGTTCTGCCTGGCAGGTCCCGTAAAAGTTCTTTCCGAAGGCGAATTCCCCGAGAAGTTCAAAGGCGTATACCTGACCCCGACTGAAACCCGTGCCATCATGGATGAAAAAGGCTGGGCAAACGTTGCTTCCATGCAGCTGAGAAACCCCATGCACAGATCCCATGAACATCTTTGCAAGATCGCTCTCGACGTATGTGACGGCGTTCTGATCCACTCCCTGATCGGTAACCTGAAACCCGGCGACATCCCCGCAGAAGTTCGTATCGAATGTATCGATCGTCTGATCCAGGATTACTTCGTACCCGAGCATGTAATCAACGGCGGTTATCCCCTTGACATGAGATATGCCGGTCCCCGCGAAGGTCTGCTGCACGCCACCTTCCGTCAGAACTACGGCGTCAACAGAATGATCATCGGCCGCGACCACGCAGGTGTTGGCGACTTCTACACCCTGTTCGAAGCACAGGAAATCTTCGACACCATTCCGACGCCGGAAGAAGAAGGCAAACGCCTTCTGTGCGAACCCCTGAAGATCGACTGGACGTTCTACTGCCACAAATGCGACGGCATGGCTTCCATGAGAACCTGCCCCCACGGCAAAGACGACCGTGTTATCCTGTCCGGTACCAAACTGCGCCACGCCCTGTCCAACAACGAAGAAGTTGTTGATCACTTCGGCCGTGAAGAGGTTCTGGTTATCCTCAGAAAGTACTATGCCGGTCTGAAAGAAAAAGTTGAAGTAAAACTGCAGAGCCATGCAGAAGGTTCCAAGATGTAACTAAAGGTTTTTATCGCCTTTAAATACAACTTGCAGTAAATAGAAAGCCGCCTCTCCTGAAACGGGGGAGGCGGCTTTTTGTCATTCCGGTCTTGGGCTTTTTTATTGCCGGTTCAGCCATTTTCCAATGGCCGTGGCATAGGTTTGATTGTCACAGGGTTTGGGCAGGTAGCCAAGGAACGGATCTTCTTTTTTCAGATCCTGGATGGAGGCTGCGAACTCCATGTTTCCGGACACGAATACCACCGGGACCTCCTTGTCTTTTTTCCGAATATGGCGGTAAACATCCAGGCCGTTGATGGTGCCGGACAGCATGTAGTCCAGGCTGACCAGATCAAATTTTCCGGGCTCAAATAGATCCATGGCCATTCTGCCGGTATCGGCCAGGGTGACATTATTCTCAAAGGGCGGTTTGGTGAGAATTGCCCGGAATACGACGGCAATGGCGCTTTCATCTTCGACCAGGAGGATATGGCGGCCGGTGGCAACGTTTTGAATCATACCGTTGCCACCTTCGGGCAGGCGGTCTTTGTTTTCCGCATGGACGGGAAGGGACAGGGTAAACGTGGTGCCCCGTTCCGGTGCGCTGGTAAAGGTGATTTTCCCGCCATGCTTGTCCATATACTTTTTCACATTGGCCAGGCCGTAACCGGTGCCTTTGATGCCGGAGGCATATGCCCCGAGGACATCCCGGCTTCCTTTAAGGGTAAAGGAGGGGGTGTACACGTCCGGATGCGATGCTTCGGGAATTCCGCACCCGTTGTCTGACATTTGGATTTCAAACATCTCTTTTGAAAGGCGGGTGCTCAGTGTGATTTCAGGTGCCCGGGTCCGGCTCAGGGCATGAATCGCATTCTGAAACATGTTGACCAGGCTCTGTTCAATCATCCCCGGATCTGCCAAAATGGGCGGCAGATCTTCGTCAAACCGAACATTGAGCCGGATATCGTTCAAATCCGTGCCGAGTATTGTTATTACGGATTCTATCTTCCGGTTCAGGTTAAACCACTCTTTGCTTGGGGCCTGATCCCTGGCAAAGGCCACCAGGTTTTGTGTTAGAATGTGGCCCCGTTTGGTTTGATCCAAAATGATGTTCAGATTGTTCCGGGTTTCCGCATCGGTGCAGTCCATCAGTGTCAGCTCCGCATTGCCCATGATCGCGCCCAGAATATTGTTGAAGTCATGGGCCATCTTTCCTGCCACCTGGCCCACCAGGGCATACTTGGATTGTTCGGCGGCATGCAGGACAGCGGCCTCTGCTTTTTTTCGTTCCGCCAGATCCACAAAGCAGATTCGCAGTCCAAGGGATTCGTCTTTTACCCGTATCCGTGCTGTTTCAACCATGGCCCAGATGTGGCTGCTGTCACTTCTGCAAAGCGTCATCTCTTTGTGTCCGAGGATTTCCGGTGCGGACAGGTCAAAAAAACGGCTCACCTCTTCCTTAAATAATACCGACAGGTGCAGCCCTGTGGACATCTGGGGTTCCGTATACCCGAACCAGTCAAGCGCCGCCCTGTTGGCATAGACAATGTGCAGGGTTTTGTCCGTCTCAATTAGGGGGAGGGGTAAAAATTCCGCCATCTGCCGGAACCTGAATTCACTTTCGACAAGATCCGCCTCCACCCGCTTGCGGTGGGCGATTTCGGTTTCAAGTTCCGCCTGGTGCCGGGTGACAAGATGGAAGGCTCTTGAGAACCGTCTGGACAGCAGAAACGCCTGGCAGAGGATAAAGGTAAACAACCCTAAAGGGACCAGGTGCGTTGTTGTGATAACCTGGCGGGTATAGAGGATGTCGTTGAATATGGTCAGGCCGAACAGCAAAAATCCTGAAACGAAAATCAGTGAATCCCTTTGTTTCATCCGGACGGCACCCACCGCGCAGGCGGCCCCGTAGGCAACGGCAGCCATGGTAGCTCCCTGAAGCCATGGCATAAATCCTGTGAAGACGGCAGGGGGAAATACAATGGTGGTTAATGCTGCCAGGATACCGGCCACGGTAATACACCGAATGACGGTGTGGGATACCTGCCCGGGAAAAAGTGTCCGGGTATAACAGGCAAATAAGGGGACGCAAAAGTAAAAGGAGATGTAGTTCAACTGGAGAAACTGGGTAAAGGGGATGATGTCCGGGAAAAATGCCAATAAGGGGCGTTCACCGTGGGTGAGGGGGCGAACAGCGACCATGAGGCTAAACAGGCCGAAATAGAGGGTGGATCTGTCCTGGGGGCGCAGCCGGAAAAGAATGAGATGGTATAGCCCCATGATCAAAATACTGCCGAAAAGCAAGGCATTTAAAAACAACTGATTTTCACGCATATGGGTGAGATCTTTTGTTCTTCCTATGGTGATATTCTCCCACATGCCCCCCTGCCAGTGGTGGAAGTTGGCGGCGTGAATCAGGATTTCGGTTTCCGGGGTAAGCAGTGAATCGGGGAGGGGGACCACACGGGGAGCGTAAGAGGGTTTTGTCCGTTCCCTGCTCGTCCCCGGCTTTCCCGCTGCCGTGATTTCCGCGCCGTTCACAAAGACCCTGAACGATGTGGCCATATCCAGGAATTTTAACCCGATATTCTTGGGGGAAGCCGTGGTAAGCGGCGATAGTTTGACCACCAGGCGGTAGGTGGCAAACCCCTGGCCGGAAATAGGGTTGCCGTGGATCTCAAGGCCGTTCCAGGCACCGGGGACCTGAATGAGCGCATCCTTTTCAGGCCGGTTTTCAAGGGACTGGGGCGCAAGATGGGTGAGCCAGTAAAATTCCCAGTTGCCGGTAAGGGATGCAGGTCCATCTGATGCAAAGTTCCACCCGGAAAAATCAATCAGGCCCGCCTGAACTTCCGGGATAGGGGGGCTTGCATAGGCCCTGGATGAAGCTGTTATGGGAAGGGATAGAAAGACAACGGTAAAAATGATGGAAATACGGCTCATTCTTATCCCAAATGGTTCAAAAGGTGTTATGCAAAGAGGAGTTACCCTTTAGTGTGCACCGGCGGTCCGAAGAAGTCAAGAATTGAATCACGGGTCGTTTTGGAATTGACTTTCCGTGCCGATCATTGTTTATTAAAGTGAATTTTTCATCAACGTATCATTTATTTCGTCGGGAAGTAGTATGGGCCTTACAAAACGAATCTACCTGTCCGCGTTGTCCGTCTGTCTTGTTATCCTTGCAGGCACACTGGGATACTATATCATCGTGCCGAAGGTCGGGATCATGGATTGCCTCTATATGACGGTAATTTCCCTGACCACTGTCGGATATGGTGAGGTGGTGCCGGTATCCGGAAACCGGATTGCGGAAGTGTTTACCATCTGTCTGATCTGTTCCGGCATGGGGGTCATCCTCTATGCGATTTCCATGCTTACGGCGGCGATCATTGAAGGGGAATTATCAGGAGCCATAAGGAAAAAGAGAATGCTTGAAAAAATTAAGGGATTATCAGAGCACTACATCGTCTGCGGTGGCGGTAAAACAGGCAGACCAGTGCTTGCGGAACTGGTGAAGAATCAGAAAAAAATTGTTCTGATCGAAGCGGATGAAGAGCAGATTGCCCTGTGTAAGACTCTGGTGGATGATCTGCTTTATCTTGTGGCGGATGCCACGGACGATGATATTTTGATGTCTGCAGGCATTGAAAGGGCTGCCGGTATCATTATCACCCTGCCGTCTGACAAGGACAACCTCTATATTACCATGACCTCCAGAATGATGAATCATGGCATCCGCATCATCTCCCGAATGACCAACCAGAAGCTGAAACCCAAGCTGATGAAGGCCGGGGCAAACGGTGTGGTGTCCCCGAACCTGATCGGTGCCCTGAGGCTGGCCTCGGAGATGATCCGGCCCACCGTGGTGGATTTTCTGGATTCCATGCTCAGGAGCAATCAGGGGAATCTTAGGATCAACCAGTTGTCCGTCAATGAAAACTCCCTTTTTATGGGAAAAGCCATTGCCGATCTGGAATTAAGAAAACGGTTCAGTCTCCTGTTGATGGGAATCAAGGAGAGGGGCTGTGATGTTGAATTCGATCCCTCCCACGATAAGGTGCTCAATCAGCCCACGGAGCTCATCGTCATGGGCAGAACCGATGATGTGGAAAATGCCGTCAACTGGCTGAAAAAGCAGGCCAGGGCATAAATCCCCCCCCATAGCTGCAAACAAAAAGGCCTGGTCTCTTTTGGGGGACCAGGCCTTTTTGTTGTTGCCGTTTGATTACTGGCTTTTTCTAACAGGCTTTTTTCTTGTCCTTCAGGGGAAATGCCTCGTTAAAAATTTCAAGCATCTTTACATTCTGCTTGGCCATCATCACGCAGTTGCCGGAAATGGAATAAAACATAATGCTCAGGCGGGTTTTTGAAGAGTCGTCCCGGATTCTTTCAATCTGGTTGGTATTGTAATCGTCCACCAGTTCCCGAAGATAATGAAATTTTGAACCGATGTGGTGGCAGTCAATAATATCTTTCTTGCTCAGGGCGATTTCCACCTGTTCGATGATGTAAAGAAAGACGTTCTTTATTTCTGTCAGCTCTTCGATCTGCACGGGCAAAAGTCCCTTATGGCGGTTGGCCACATGCATGGTGGATTTGATTACCGTATCCCTGTGGCCGTCGGACAATTTTTGAAGCCGCCGGATAATCTGGTAATAGTTGTAGGAAATCTTATTGTCTTCCTTCTGCAGAAGCCGCAGCACCTTGAATATATTGGCAATGATGATGTTGGTGCTGTTCTGGAACTGTTTGACCCGTTTGCGTTCCGCCCGCAGTGTTTCAAGGTCTTCCTGGAACAATGCATCAAAGGCGGCTTCAAACGACGTTCTATACTCTTTGAGCAGGTAGGCCAGGTGGTCAAAGGTCTCTGAGACGGATTCCTGGAAGTTTTCCACCTTTTTAAGATGATAGATGGTGATCTCTTCCTTGCTCTTTTCCTTATCGGCATGGCGCTTTTTGTTTTTCCAGACCATGACACCCACAAAGATCATCATGCCGATGATGCCCACGACGTTGAAGTGGTAGATAATGTTGGCGGTGATGAAAGCGGCAATAAAGGCGATCAGGGCGGTCATAAACCATCCGCCGATAACGGTGAGAACGCCGGTGATTCTGTATACTGCGCTTTCCCTGCCCCAGGCCTGGTCTGAGAATGAGGTGCCCATGGCCACCATGAACGTTACGTAAGTGGTGGAGAGCGGCAGTTTTAAGGATGTGGCAAAGGAAACAACGGCAGAGGCGACCATGAGGTTGACAGAGGCCCGGACAAGGTCAAAGGAGGGCTTCTCTTTATGGGCCACGTGTTTGGTTTCGGTCAGAGGGGTCACCCTGTGGGCGACAAATTTACGTACCGGTTCAGGGGTAAAGGCCTTAACGGATGTGAAGAGGCTGTCAAACAAGTTGACGATCCTGCGGGAAAGCCATACGGATTCAAAGCGTTCCATGCCTTCATCCTGCTGGCCCAGGCTAATTTCTGTTTCCGTGACGGTTCTGGCCTTCTTGGATACCCAGAGGGTGATAACCATGATGGCGCCGGCCAGCAGCATGATAAAGGTCTGGGACTGCACCTTCTTGCTGAGCGCCTCCATGGTGACGTTCATGGGGTCGGCCGAGGCCAGGGCGCTCTGGAAGGCGTTGAGGCCGGCCAGGGGAACCCCGATAAAGTTTACCAGGTCGTTGGCGGCAAAGGCCATGGCCAGGGCAAAGGTGCCCACCAGGACAATGGGTTTGAGAATATTAATTTTAAAGACACTGATCATGGCCTGGAGGGCAATGGCAGAAACCACAAAAATGGCTGCCATGATGGTCAGGGAATTGCCTTTTATCCAGGTTACGGTTTCCGCATCCATGAAGGTGGCCCCTTTGGAGCCTTTTACAAGGATGAAGAAGGTGATGGCCGTCATTGCAACGCCGCCCCATACCGCACCATAGCGGTTTAGGCGTTCCTTGTAGTCAAAGGTAAAAATCAGGCGGGAGACAAACTGCATCAGCGCGCCTGAGGCAAAGGCCACGACAATGGACAAAAGGATGCCGCCCACAATGGCCATGGCTTTGGCCGTATTGATATAATCCCAGAGCGCCAGGCCGCCGTTGGCCTGGGACAGGATTTTTAAAACGGACAGGGCCACCGCAGCCCCAAGCAGTTCAAACACGATGGAAACCGTGGTGGAGGTGGGCAGACCGTGGGTGTTGAACAGGTCCAAAAGCAGGATGTCCGTAATCATAACGGCCAGAAAAATTGTCAGGAGTTCCGGCATGGTAAAGAATTCCGGATGGAAAATACCCTTACGGGCCACTTCCATCATGCCTCCTGAAAAAGTAACGCCAGCCAGGATACCCAGGCTGGCGATGATCATTATGGTGATAAACGGGGCGGCTTTGGACCCGATGGATGAATTTAAAAAATTCACCGCATCGTTGGTGACCCCCACCACCAGGTCAAAAACGGCGAACAGGATCAGCATCCCGACGATGACATAGTACAGTTCGATGCCCATTGTGTAATTGTTCCTTTTGTTGGATTAATTCCGGTCTCTAGGCAAAGAGACCGTTTGTAAGCAAAGGGTTGGCGAGAAGTTGTCTAACATTACTCTCATTTCTAACTAATTTAACACTAATAAACAGTGCGTGTTTTAGGCTGTTTTCCTTAAAATTTCAAGGTGTCAGCGGGGATTCTAACATAACGCTAACAATATATAAACAATTAATCCCGGGGATGACTGGGATGCGGATTAAACGGTTTGTTTGACCCGGAGGATGGTGTCGTATACCTGCTTTTTGGGAAGATTAAATACGGAAGAAAGTTCTTTGGCAAGATCGCCGGTTCTGGGGGGGGAATCGCAGGTCAGGTGCCGGCGGATGACATCTTCCAGATCATTTTGGCCGAGTTCGGCCGGTTGGTCTGTGGCCCCGGAAATCAGAAGTATGCACTCCCCTTTAATCTGTTCTCTTGCGGACAGGGTGGCAGATAGTTCTGACAGGCTGCTCCGAAGGAATTCCTCATGCCGTTTGGTCAGCTCCCGGCACAGGCAGGCGTCGCGGTCCCCAAGGGTCTCCAGGCTGGCTTTTACCAGGGTCTTTATCCGTTTAGGGGACTCATAGAAGATAAGGGTGGCGGTCTGGGATTTAAGGGCGGTCAGGGCCTTGCTAAGACGGGCCTGCTTTTTGGGGGGGAAACCGCAGAATAAAAAGGCGTCAGTGGGCAGCCCTGCGGCACTTAATCCGGTGACGGCGGCATTGCAGCCCGGGATCGGCACCACCGGGATACGGTGTTCGGAAACCGTCCGGACCAGGGTGTATCCGGGATCGGAGATCAGGGGGGTCCCGGCATCCGAGATCAGGGCAACACTCTGGCCGCTTTCAAGACGCTGGATGAGATCGCTGATACGCTGTGCCTCGTTGTGCTCGTGGCAGGCGGTCATTGGCGTGGTGATCCCGTAGTGGTTCAGCAGCTTTCTTGAGTGGCGGGTATCTTCGGCAGCAATGATATCTGCTTCCTTCAGGGTGCGGACGGCCCTGAAGGTGATGTCTTCCAGATTCCCCATGGGGGTGGCGACAATATACAGGGTGCCACATAAGGTGCCGGTCATCTTAACCTCCATGGAACGCGTTGGGTATCAGCGTGATGTGGGGGATATCATTGGGGCCTGGTGTTTTATGAGGGTATACCACTTCCACCACGTCAAACCGGGCCCGTTGATCGGCAAGCTGTTTGTGCTTGAGATACCAGGTGGCCCCGAGCAGCATCTTCTTTTGCTTTGCATGATGCACAGCTTCCCTGGGCATGGCTTTTCTTGTGTTGCTCCGGGTTTTTACCTCAATGAAGCAAAGGGTATCCCCGTCCCGGGCAATGATGTCCATCTCAAAGGTTTTGTGCCGGAAATTACGCTCCAGGATGGTATAGCCCCGGGATTCAAGATACCGGGCCGCAGCGTCTTCTCCAGCCTTGCCCAGTGCCAGGTGTTTGGGTGGGGCTTTTGCCGTCATTCCTGGCGTACTCCGCGGAAACTTCGGCGATGAACCGGGCAGGGGCCGTGGTCGATAATCGCCTGCTTGTGCGCTTTGGTGGGATAGCCCTTGTGGCGGTCAAAACCGTACACCGGATATTCTTGTGCCAATTCTTTCATGATCCGGTCCCGGGTGACCTTGGCAATAATAGATGCCGCTGCCACGGATATGCTTCTGGAATCCCCCTTGACAATGGCTTCCTGGGGCAGGTCGCTGTCGATGGTGAACTTGCCGTCAATAAGGAGATAATCCGGTGTGGTTGCAAGGTCGTCCATCGCCCTTTTCATGGAGAGCAGGGCGGCCTGGAGCACGTTGATCCGGTCGATCTCCTCGTGGTCTGCCATGCCGACACCCACAGCCACAGCCAATTCCCGAATCTTAGGATAGAGGGCGTCCCTTTTTTTTTCGCTCAGCTTTTTGGAGTCGGTAAGGCCCGGGCAGTCAAACCCTTCGGGTAAAATCACAGCCGCAGACACGACAGGGCCGGCAAGGGGTCCCCTGCCGGCCTCGTCAATGCCTGCAATCTGTCTGAATCCCTTTTCCCTGGCCCCTTTTTCAAAGGACCAGACATCGGGGTACGTCTGCTTAGGCAAAGCGTTTTTCTTTGATTCTGGCTGCTTTGCCGCGCAGATTTCTCAGGTAGTAGAGTTTGGATCTTCTGACCCGGCCGCGGGTGACCACTTCAATCTTGTCGATGGCGGGGGAGTAGAGGGGGAAAATTCTTTCAACCCCGATGCCGCCGGAGATTTTTCTTACGGTAAATCTGGCGCTGGACAGCCCTTTGGTCTTTTTGATGACCACACCCTGGAATACCTGGATACGCTCTTTTTCACCTTCCCTGATTTTTACGTGAACCTTTACGGTGTCCCCGGAGTCGAAATCGGGGATATCAAGGCGCATCTGCTCTCTTTCAAGTTTTTCAATTACGTTTGTCATGGTTGTTTCCTTCCCTTTTGGCTGACATTCAGCCATTTATAAGTCGGTCTAAATATATGGATGCAGCAGACCGGACAGAGAGATGGTTGTATGATCCCGCCCCGGCAATGGGGTCAAGGATGTAATCACATTGGTCGATCAATTCCTCTGCCAGCCCCCAGGCCGTGCCGAACACGAGCACATGGGATGCATTACCGTTCAGTTCCTCTTTAAGTCTTTTACAGCTCACCTGCCTGCTGCCACTGCCGCCGTCTGCCGCTCTGGCGCTGGTGGCAATTTTTACCACGGGCTGCTGCCGTTCTTCTTCGATCTGCCCTAAAGCATCTTCAAAGGTTTCCACCACCCGGACCCGCTCAAGGGCGGATTTGCGTGAGGGGTTTACCCTGCCGCCTTCTCCTTGGGTCCAGTGGGCAATGATCTGGCCGCACAGTTCCGCCTGGTCCCCGAAGGGGGTCACCACGTAGTAGCCCCGGACCCCGAAGGTCCTGCCGGCTCTGGCAATATCATGGAGATCCATGTTGGTGACGGCCGAGCCGATGGTTTTGTCCCGCTTGTTCACAACCGGGTAGTGAATCAGGGCCACGTATAGGTTATCCGGCATGGGATGCTCCGCTCCCAGGTGTTTTATCATCCGCCACCAGGGCTTCTAGTTCCCTGCACCAGGCGCTGAGTATCTTTTTTTCCTCAGCATCCGGGGCCTGGATGTCGAAAAGGTCCGGCCGCTTCATGAAGGTCCGTTCCAGGGATGAGCGTTTCCGCCACTGCCTGATCTTTTCATGGTTGCCTGACAGCAGCACATCCGGCACCTTCAACCCCTTGTATTCCTCCGGGCGGGTGTACTGGGCGTGCTCCAGACGGGTGTCCATAAAGGAGTCGGTCTGGCTGGAGGATTCACATCCCAGAACGCCTGGGATCATCCGTGCCGTGGCATCTATCATGGCCATGGCCGCCACTTCTCCGCCGGTCATGACAAAGTCCCCCATGGAAATTTCCTCATCCACCAGCCGTGCATACACCCGTTCGTCAATCCCTTCGTACCTGCCGCAGATAAAGACTAAGCCGTCTTTGCACGACGAGAGTTCACAGGCCTTGGCCTGGGAGAATTTTTCCCCCTGGGGGCTCATGAGAATCACCCTGGCATCCGGTGCGGATTTCCTGGCAGCTTCCAGGGCCGCTTCCAATGGCCCAGGCTTCATCACCATGCCGCTGCCGCCCCCGTAGGGCCGGTCATCCACGGTGTTGTGTTTGTCCGTGGAAAAGTCCCGGATGTTGATGGCCTGCCCCCGGATGGTACCCCGGTGAATGGCCCGGGCAATAATGCCGTTGTCAAAAAAGGCCTGGATAAACTCCGGGAAAAGGGTCAGTACGGTAAATTCCATGGTGCAGATCCGAGTATAGCCTTTCGGTGGTCCCTTTCGGCCCCTTATTCCAGAATGAATCCTTCGGGCAGTGCTGTGGTTACCGTTCCGGTTTCCATATCCACATCTTCCACAAAGTGATCGTCTAAGGGAATCATGATCTCAGGCGCCTTTGCCCCGGGCGTCTCCGGGGCTGATTTTACCACCAGGATGTCATGGGCCGCAGTGTCAAACAGGTGATCTATGGTCCCAAGTTCCCCCAGATTCCTATCCGTTACCGAAAGCCCGATGAGATCTTCCCAGTACCAGGTGTCATCCCCGAGTTCCGGGAGCTGATCTTTGTGCATGAGGATCTCCCAACCCACCAGGGCCTCGGCCGCCTCCCGGGTGCTTACCCCCTTGAGGGTGAGCAACAACCCCTTTTTGCGGGGGGAGGCTTTCTCGATAACACATTCCTTGCCGGGTGCCGCCTTGCTCCCTTCCTTTAGCAACCTCACCTTGCGTCCCTTCCCGTATGTTTCCGGGGTGTCTGCAAAAGACCACACCTTCAGGTTTCCGGCAAGGCCGTGAACGCCGGTAACCTTGCCGATGGTCAGCCAGGTGTCTGTGGTCGTGGGGGTGTTGGAAGGGGCCATAAACGACTACTCGATGATCTCCAGAACGGTACGCTTTTTAAGCTTCGTGGAAGCCGCGCTCAAAATGGTGCGCATGGCCCGGGCAGACCTGCCCTGTTTGCCGATCACCTTGCCCAGATCCTCTTTTGCCACCTTCAGTTCCAGTACGGATGTCTGGTCACCCACAACTTCCGATACCTGAACCTCTTCAGGATTGTCCACCAGTGCTTTTGCAATGTACTCTATCAGCTCTTTCATAAAAACATCTCCTTTTAATGGTGTATAGAGGGTTCCGGGCCGAACGCAAATTTTCCTAAGGAAGCCTTAAGCCTTGGTGACGCCCTGTTTTTTCAGGATGCTGGCCACTGTTGTGGAGGGCTTGGCGCCTTCACCCAGCCAGTATTGAACCCGTTCTTCTTTCAGGTTGATCACAGCGGGATCCTGCATGGGGTCATAGGTGCCCAGGTTTTCGAGGAATCTGCCGTCTCTGGGGCATTCCACATCTGCAGCAACGATTCTGTAAAAGGGTTTTTTCTTGGTACCTTTACGGGTGAGTCTGATTTTCACGGACATTGTTTTGGTCTCTCCTTAAAACGGCAGCATGCCTCTTAGTGAGCGCATCCCGCCTTTATTAAATTTCTTTACCATTTTCATGGACTGGGTGTAGCTTTTGAGGAGCTTGTTCACATCCTGGACCGTGGTCCCGCTCCCTGCAGCAATCCTCTTTTTCCGCGAACTTTTAATGATGCCGTGGTTCGCCCTCTCCTGAGGTGTCATGGAATTGATGATTGCCTCTATTCTCACAAACTCCCGGTCACTGATATTTAAATCCTTGAGCATTTTTTTATTTACCCCGGGCAGCATGCCCAGAAGGTCCTGGATGGACCCCATTTTCCGGACGGACTGCATCTGGTTTTTAAAATCCTCAAGGGTAAATGCATTTTTTCTAAGCTTTTGTTCAAGGGCCTTTGCCTCTTTTACGTCAACCGCTTCCTGGGCCTTCTCAATAAAGGAGAGGGTATCCCCCATCCCCAATATCCTTGAGGCCATCCGGTCCGGATGGAAGGGCTCAAGCGCAGTTGTTTTTTCACCCACACCGATAAACTTCAGGGGTTTGCCAGTGACCGCTTTGATGGAAAGGGCGGCCCCACCGCGGGCGTCGCCATCCATTTTGGTCAGGACAAAGCCGTCAATATCCAGGCGTTTGTCAAATTCTCCGGCAATGTTGACCGCATCCTGTCCGGTCATGGCATCTGCCACCAGGAGGATTTCTGATGGATTGATGCCGGTCTTGATACCCTCAAGCTCCGCCATTAACTCGTTGTCCAGATGCAACCGGCCGGCCGTGTCAAGTAAGAGGGTGTCGCATCCCGCTTCCCTTGCAGCCAATTGCGCGTCCTGGCAGATCTTTAACGGCTTCATTTCCGTTGTGGACGGAAAAACCGGCACGTCCATCTGTTTGCCCAGCTTTGTGAGCTGGTCGATGGCGGCCGGACGATACACATCCACGGGAACGAGATAAGGCTTTCTGCCTTCCTTGCGCAGGTAGCGCGCAAGTTTTCCCGCCGTGGTTGTTTTACCGGAACCCTGCAGGCCCACCAGCATAATCGATCCCATGGCACTTTTGCCAAGGTTCAGTTCCTGGTGAGAAGACCCCATCATTTTTGTAAACTCTTCGTTTACAATTTTGATGACCTGCTGCCCGGGGGTAAGGCTCTCCATTACCTCCTGGCCCAGGGCCCTGGTCTTTATATCTGAAATGACATTTTTTGCAACCTTATAATTGACATCCGCCTCAAGCAGTGCCATTCTGACCTGCTTTAAACCGTCGTCAATGTTCTTCTCGTTAAGGGTGCCGTGACCTTTTAACTTTTTAAATACCGAATCAAGTCTGTCGCTCAGATTTTCAAACATAAAGAGATCACCTTCTAATATCAAATCAAATCATTGAATTTAAACTGATTTCCGTGTAATGTCAAGAAAATTGTAAAAAACACGTGCAACAACTGCAGCAACACCCAAGGACCAATTCATGCAAAATATACTGGATCTCACCCGTGAGGAACTGAGCCAATGGTTTGAAAACAGGGGCATTCGTTCCTTTCGGGCCAATCAGATCTTCCGGTGGCTCTACCTCAACCTGGCCGAAGATTTCGACAGCATGACCGATTTGGGCAAGGCCCTTCGGGCCACCCTGACCGATCACTTTACCCTGGAAACCATGACCCTGGTGGACAAACAGACCTCTGCCGACACCACGGAAAAATTTCTTCACTGCCTGTCCGACGGCGAGCTTGTGGAATCGGTGCTGATTCCTGGAAAAAATAATTTCACCCTCTGTGTTTCCTCCCAGGTGGGCTGCGCCATGGACTGCCACTTCTGTCTCACCGCCAAAAACGGTCTGAAACGGAATCTGACCATGGGGGAGATCATTGCACAGGTCCGGGATGCAAGGATCTACGTGAAATCTCTGGGCCATGATCCCTTAAAGCTGTCCAACCTTGTGTTTATGGGCATGGGAGAACCCCTTGCCAACTATAACCAGTTGATCCGGGCCCTTGCGGTCCTTTGTGACACCGACTACGGGATGAAGTTCTCCACCCGGCGGGTCACGGTCTCCACCTCCGGCCTGGTACCCAAAATCCCGAAGCTCGGGCTGGACACCGACGTAAACCTGGCCATTTCCCTTAACGCCACGGACAACGAAACCCGCTCCAAGCTGATGCCCATCAACGATACATATCCCATTGAGGATTTGCTTGCGGCCTGCCGTAATTTTTCCATGAAACCCAGGAAAAAGATCACTTTTGAATATATCCTCATGGCAGGCATCAACGATTCCGATGAAGATGCCAGAAGGCTGGTGAAACTGCTGACACCCATCCGGGCCAAGGTCAACCTGATTCCCTTTAACGCCCATGAGGGCGCGCCCTACAAAAGGCCGTCAAGGGAGAGGATTGAAGGCTTTTTAAAGATTCTCCTGGACCGTGATATGACCGCCATTATCCGAAAGAGCAAGGGGGATGATATCTCGGCAGCTTGCGGACAGCTCAAGGCCAAACAACAATTGTAAAAAAACAAAAAGGGCTGCCAAACGGCAGCCCTTAAAAATCCAAATCTATACCGGTTTATCCTTTAGAAATCAGCAGATCGCTGAATGCGCCTCCCTTTGGCGCAATCACTTCAATATCCCGGGTCCGTTCACCATGGTAAATCCGGACCTGGGCTGTCTCGCCGGGTTTGGCCTTGGTGTAACTTGCCGTAATCCGGGCGGCGGTCATCAGGTCTTCTTCGGTGATGGTGCCGGACAACAGGGCATCGGGGCCCGGCATATTGGCGTGGCGCAGGCGGATATGTACATCCGGATCGTAAAGGGTCATGATCCGCTTGTTGTCTCCCCGGTTTTTGCCCACAATCAGTTTGCACCCTTCGGACAGCCTGAAATGGCGGCCGGATTTGAGAAGGTGCAACTGCCGGGCATCCTCGGTCTTTTGTACATAGAGCAGGTCTTTGAGGCGGTCGGAGAATCCTTTGTCGGTCAAAAGGCAGCCGCCGGCGGGGGAGGGGTAGTCGGTAACCCCGAATTTCTCTGCCAGTGCCATCTGAACTTTTCTGGACCGGCCGTTGATATCCAGCAATTGCTCCCGGTCCACCAGCCCCTCTTTTTCCACCTGGGTTTCCGGCAGCACTTTGGCACTCAGGGGGCGCAGGATATAACCGTCCATTCCCGAGTTTTTCTCCACATAGCGCAAGGCGTTTTTGTTCTGGGATTTGGGCCGCTGCCCCATCACTTCCCCACTGAAGAGAAAGTCAAAGCCTTGCGCCTTCATGATTTCACCGGCCTGGGCAAACATCATGGCATGGCAGTCCATGCAGGGGTTCATGTTTTTGCCGAAACCGGCTTTGGGTGCCCGCATCATTTCCATGTAAATCGGGGTGATATCCTTTACGATCAAGGGGATGCCGGTCTGTTGGGATGCCTTTTTTGCGGCCCCGGCATTAAAAAAGGGGGTCTCAAAGCTGACCCAGCTTACGTCTATGCCCAGGTCTCTTAGAACGAGGGCGGAAAGGATGCTGTCAAGGCCGCCTGAGCAGAGGCCCAGGGCACGTATCTGTCTTGTGGTTTTATCCTGATTCATATATAAGGTGCTTTATGCGTAAAACGTCCAAATCAGGGCCGAATGCCGACCCAAAAGTTATTGCCATACTTCTCGAAAGGTTAAAGGCAAGGTATCCGGTTGTCAATACCCAGCTTAACCACGAGACGCCGTTCCAATTGCTGATTGCCACCATCATGTCGGCCCAGTGTACGGACAGCCAGGTCAACAAGGTCACCCAGGTGCTGTTCTACCATTACCCGGATCCCGAATCTTTGGCCTGCGCCCCTATGGATGACATTAAGCGGATCATTTATTCCACGGGCTTTTACAATAACAAGGCTAAAAATATCAAGGCCTGTGCCCGAAAAATTATGGATGAGTTTGCAGGTGTTGTCCCTGAAGACATAGAACTTTTGACCACCCTGCCCGGGGTGGGGCGAAAAACCGCCAACGTGGTCCGGTCCGTTTGCTTTGGTGCACAGACCATTGTGGTGGACACCCATGTGCACAGACTTTCGCGCCGTCTGGGACTGTCCTGTCACAAAGATCCTGTGAAGGTGGAATTCGAACTCATGGAGATCATTCCCGAATCCTCCTGGAATGATATATCCCTCCAGCTTATCTATCTGGGCAGGGAGATCTGCGATGCCAGAAAACCCCTTTGCGGTGAATGTTTCCTTTATGATATCTGTCCTACCCGGGGTAAAGATTAACCGTTGGAAGGAAGTTCAGATTCTAAAAACAAGGCACTTGGCCGATGGCTTGATTCCCCTGGCATCCCGATATATTGTGGTCTTTCTTGAATGATCAAAAGCGACCGATAATAGACATATCGATCGCCTATGAATTTATATGAAAGAACCAGGCAACTCGTTGAATTCTTTCATGGTTTGTTGTGGGCACGGCGTATGACGTTCATGGGCGGCCCATGGCCGTTATTGGCTATTTAATAATTTGGTTACCTTCATTGAGAACTTCCCTAACTTTTTTGGCCAATTCAGTTATGTCTAACGGTTTCATCACAAACGCCTTTATACCCATTTCAGATGCTTTTGTTTCCGACATCCTTGAACTGTAGCCGCTACATATCATTGTTAGCATTTCCGGATTTATAGATAAGATCTCAGATATCAATTGATCACCTGGCATATTTGGCATTGCCATATCAGAAATGACAAGATTAAATCGATTTGGCTCGGCTTTAACCATTTCTAAAGCCTCTTTAGGGTCAGTTGTTGAATAAGCATCATATCCCAGTGACTTAAGGTGACGCCTACCAAGTTTTGCTATTGAGGGTTCATCATCTACGTAAAGGACACATTCTCCTTTTCCTGGCAAAATGTTTTCTTTGGCCGATTTTTCTTCTACACGCCCTTCATATGCTGGTATATAGATTGTAAATTCTGTTCCCTGAGCTTTAGAGCTTTCACAGGTAATTGATCCATTATGATTTTCAACGATTCCATGGACAACTGACAATCCTATACCGCTTCCTTTTCCAACATCTTTTGTTGTGAAATAAGGCTCGAAAACTCTTTCAAGAGTT
>MDTD01134647.1_pt1 | contig 22347 bp, 20 predicted proteins | sample 811221 | NCBI WGS metagenome assembly MDTD01 (sample SAMN05326646, study PRJNA326480) | marine metagenome | isolation source: seawater | place: Pacific Ocean: South West | collected 2011 | reverse complement strand
GTCAATCTAAGTTCAAATAAGCCTTTTTTTCTATCTTAATTTGATTTTGACACGAAGAATGACATGAATTTTTTAGCTAAAATCATAAAAGTTTGAATAATTAGTCGTGAATTACTCTTGAAATATGCCTTTTGCTGTCTGTAATTAAAGGTTCAATTGATTTTATTAGATTTGAATTTCTTTCTGCCAATTCTTCTACTCCAACTAGTTCGTTAAGATTTTTCATTCCTATAGTAACAACAATATCTCCTGACACGAAACTTCCAAATAATGAATTTACAGCTCCAGTTACTTCAGGGCTATCAACTAAAGTTTTAACTAAATCAGCTCTTTTTCCAAATTTTGCTGTGAACCAAAATTGAATCATATAATTAATTTCCTTTATATTGATTCCACTGGACGGATTTTTTACTCGTTCAGAAATAACATTAGTGAAGTTTGAACATAATGAATTAATTTCCATAATATTATCCCTGTGTTTTGCAGAATTTTCTAAATAAGTCTGTAATTCAGATAGAGATTCAAAGGGAAGTATATGCGAAACCACTCCTCCAGTATTCAAATAACCCTGAGTAATGATTCCTTTTCCTTGAACACCTTGTAACTTTCTGTGTTCAATCAATTTTTCAGTAACTTCTACATGCTTACCCTGAAGAGGTTGTCTAAATACTCTTAGATTATAACTTAATGCCATAAAAATTCCTTTCATAAATTTTAAAGTATTTCTATGGTTATATATTAATTAGCAAAAAGCTAAACAAATGGTCATTTTGCTTGATTCGAAATAAAGAAGAATCATTTTTGAATTATTTTTTATCTTAAATGAGCCTACTTGCCAAACATCTTTCCTGTAAGCCATATGTTTTATTATCCTAGAAAATTAAGAAAGAGAAAAAAACTTATAAAAAACTAGAAAGGAATAAAAATGAGCTTAAAAAAAATAGGTACTATAGAATACACCACAACACTTAGGGTATTGCCTGCACAAGACGGAAAACCAAAGTTAGAAGTAACTGGATTAGGTGGTTCAGGAGACATTAATGGAAATAAAGTGATTGACTCATCTGCAACTTATAATGCATGGCTTAGAAGTGATGGAAATTGGCAAGGTGAATGTCCGAATTCAGGACTTATAATTTTAGAAGAAGGTATAATCACATTCTCAGCAACTGGAATAGGCAGCCCAACAGAAGATGGAGGAAACTCATGGAAGGGAGTTACATATTTTGAAACATCAGCCCCGAGTTTAACCCAACTTAATGGAAAATGCATAGTTTATAATTGGGATGTTGACGCACAGGGTAATGCTGTATGGGAATTATTTGAATTTTCATAATATCTATATGGAACCAAAAAAACTAGAAGAATTTATTAGAGATTATAATCTTGGAATTAATGCTTTTGCATAAATTAAGACATTTACCTAAAATCCCAAATAATTGAAAATAATACAAGGGTTAGAGCTATATTAGGTGAGTAAAAGGAATGAAAAATACTTTGACACGAGAAATGACATGAAAATAAACTTATACTCCTACTTGGATAAACTAATTATAAAAAGCATTGTCTAATACTAAAGACATCAGCTAAGATAATGTAATATCATATGAGAATCATTAGGATAAATAGGAGTAAACATGCAAGCTTTTTGGGCTCTAATTATTGTTTTTGGATCAACAGCTATATGGCTTATTATTCTTCAATTAATTAATAATTACCTAGCTAGAAGAGAAAAATAAAATTTTTTTATCAATTACATGCTAGATGTAAAAAATATTTCTTACTCAATATCTAATAGAAAACTCTTTGAAAATGCTTCTTTCAGTATACCCTCAGGTTACCATGTTGGTTTAGTAGGGAAAAATGGGATCGGTAAAACGACATTATTCAACCTAATTGATAAAAATCTTCTTCTTGATGAAGGTGAGATTAATTTACAAAAAAGAAAAAAAGTTTCAGTACTTCAACAAGAGATTCCAAACACAAATTTGTCCATTTTAGATTATGTTTTATCAACTGATTCTGAAACTCAATTATTAATAGAAGAATTCGAAAATTCAAAAGATCAAAATAGAATTATTGAACTCTCCTCAATTTTAGATGAAAAAAATGCTTATAAAGACGAGTGGAAAGCCTCGTATATACTATCAGGACTTGGTTTTAAGAAAGATGATCAATCAAAAAAAATAAATGAGTTATCCGGAGGATGGAGAAATAGAGTTGGACTGGCAGCTACTTTATATAGTGATCCTGACTTACTTCTTCTTGATGAACCAACCAATCATCTAGATTTCGAAAGCGTTGTTTGGTTTGAAAATTTCTTAAAAGAATTTAAGGGGACTTTCATAATGATTAGTCACGATAGACAAGTATTGAATAGCACAGTTGATCATATTCTTCATGTTGAAAACCATAACCTAAATTTATATACAGGAAATTATGATCAATTTGAATCACAGTTTGCCCAAAAAAGTCTAGCTCAAGAGGCAATGTTTAAAAAGCAACAAGCTTTTAAGCAAAGGGTTATGAAGTTTGTTGATAGATTTGGTGCAAAAGCTACTAAAGCAAAGCAAGCTCAAAGTAGATTAAGATCTTTAGAAAAAATAGATATGGTTGATGCAATTATTAGTGATAGAACTATAAGTTTTTCATTTCCAAAGCCTAACAATTTAGGTACATCAATGCTGACAATTAATAAAGTTGATGCAGGGTATGATGGAATTCCTGTATTAAAAAACATTAATTTAAGTATTTCAAATGATTCAAGGATTGCTTTAGTAGGAGCAAATGGTAACGGAAAATCTACACTTATTAAATTGATTGCTGGAAATTTAGATCCTATGAAGGGGAGTATTATCAAAAAAAAGAATCTAAAAATAGGATATTTTGCTCAACATCAAGCAGATGAACTGGATTTAGAAAAAACAGGATATCAGGTTTTATCTGAAATTGATCCAGAAAAACCAGATTTGTTTATTAGAGGAGTTTTAGGAAGATTTGGTTTTGATAAGCAAAAATCTGAAACAAGAATAGAAAATCTCTCGGGTGGAGAAAAAACAAGACTATTATTTTGTCTAATGAGTTATCATTCTCCAGATCTGTTATTGATGGATGAGCCTACAAATCATCTTGATATTGATTCCAGATTATCATTGATCAACTCTTTAAATGAATTTGAAGGTGCAATAATTTTGGTTAGCCATGATAAAGATATTATTGAAAAAGTTGCGGAACAAATTTTGTTAGTAAAAGATAGTCAGGTAAATCTATTCGTAGATGATATTTCTGACTATGAAGATATTTTGAAGGATGAATTAAAACCAAATAAGGGTAATAAAAACAAAAATATTTATGAGTCCAATAAAAAAAGTAGAAAAATTGAAAATAAAATCAATAAATTGATTGTAATAAAAAAAGAATTAGAAGATAAGATGAGCTCTTTAGAAAATATCGATAATTTTGAACTTTTAGAAGAACTTTCAAATAGCTATAAGAAAATTAAAAAGGAAATATTAGATTTAGAAAATGAGTGGATTGATAATAGTAGCTAAAATATGGCGGAGGGGACAGGATTCGAACCTGCGGTACCCTTACGGATACTCCTGTTTTCAAGACAGACGCTTTCAACCACTCAGCCACCCCTCCATATTTAAAACAACATTCTAATTATATAAGAAATTACTCTAAACTACCCCAGCTTGAGCCTGTTTTTATATCTACTAGTACAGGGACATCAAGTTTTATAGCCTCAGGCATGATTTCATTTATCATTGAACCAAGTTCCATAAGTTCTCCTGGTGCAACTTCAAATATCAGTTCATCATGAACTTGAACTAACATTTTTGATCTCATTCCTTCATACCTTATTTTTTGACCTAATTTAATCATTGCAACTTTTATTATCTCTGCAGCAGTTCCTTGAATAGGCATATTGATCGCAATTCTTTCTGCAAAACCCCTAATTCTAGCATTTGGAGAATTTATATCTTCAAGATATCTTTTTCTTCCAAGCAATGTTTTTGAGTAGTCAATTTGCAGTTTTTGAAAGTCCTTGATACCCGGATATTTTCCAAAATATAAATCAATAAATTGCTTACCTTGTTCTCTTGATAAGTCTGTTTGTTGTGCAACTCCATGTGGACCTAGTCCATATAAAACACCAAAATTAAGGATTTTTGCAATTCTTCTTTGCTCTGAGTTTACATCATTGGTTTCATACATTAGTTTAGCTGTTGAATTATGTATATCTTCACCATTATTAAAAGCCTTAACTAAATTTTCTTCTTTAGAAAGATGAGCCAAAACTCTTAATTCTATTTGTGAGTAGTCAACTGAAAGCATTTGATAATTTTTTTTATAATCTACAATAAAAGCTGATCTTACTTGTTTTCCAATTTTTGATCTCACAGGAATATTTTGTACATTTGGATTTTGACTTGAAAGCCTTCCAGTAGAAGTTCCAATTTGATTAAATGTTGTGTGTATTTTTTTTGTTTTTTTACTCACTAAACTTGGTAACGAATCAACGTAAGTAGATTTAAGTTTTGCGAGCTCTCTATATTTTAGAATTCCTGAAGAAATTTGTTGCACTCTTTCATCTAGATCTTTATCTTTTGAGTATTTTTCAAGAACTTCTGCATCAACTGAAATTCCTGTCTTAGTTTTTTTTATAGGTGGTGCGTTTAGATTTTCTACTAATATTTCTGAAAGTTGTTTTCCTGAATTTAAGTTGAATTCTTTTTCCGGATAAATATTATGAATAGTATTTTCTATCTCGTTTAGGTCTATTTCTAGTTTATTTGACATATTTTCTAGCAAATTTATATCTAAATTTATTCCACTAAATTGCATATCTATAATTTCATTAATTAAAGGGATTTCTACATTGTAGAAAAGGTTTTCTTGATCGAATTTTTTTAATTCTTCTATAAAAAAATTTCTTAGTTTGAATGTTATTAATGAATCTGCTGCAGCATATTTATAAACTTTATTAATATCTATTTGATTAAGAGTTTTTTGATTTTTTCCAGTTCCTATTAATTCTTCTATATTTGTCATCTTTATGTTGAGTATTTCTTCTGATAATGACTTTAGGCCTAAACGTTTTCTGTTACATAATGATGCTGCTATGACTGTATCAAAATTCAAATTATTCACATCAATTCCATAACTTTTTAGTACCATCAAATCAAAATTGGCATTGTGAGCTGATTTTGATATTTTGGGATTTAAGAAAAGTTCTTTTATCTTCTCGTAGATATTTTTATCAAAAAAGACATTTTCATTGTCATGTTTTATAACTAAATACCATGCTAAGTTTTCTGAATTACTAAATGATATTCCTATAATTTCGTCATCTATAGTATTTAATCCAGTAGTTTCTGTATCAAAAGAAAAATGGTCAGAATTAATTAAGTCATTAAACATTTTTTCAAAGGAATTTTGATCATTTACTAAAATCAAATTTTCTTCTGGAATAGCTTCATAGTTATTTAAAATAGATTTATTATCTGATAAATTATCATCAAAATTAATAATTGATCTTAAGTTATTTAAACTATTTCTAAGTTCATAACTCTCGAATACTCTAATGATTTCATTAATATTATGATTTGAAAATTTACATTTATTTATTTCAAAATTAATATCAACATCTCTTACAATGTTTGTTAGTTCTAAACATTTCTTTGCAATCTCAACATTTTCAGTCATAATAGCTTGGATTCTTTTTGCGCCTCTAAGTTCAACATTCTCTATTTTTTCTAAGTTATCAAATAAATTATCAAAGTGTCCGAATTCTAATAGTAATGTTCTAGCAGCTTTTTTTCCCACTCCCGGAACACCAGGAATATTATCTGATGGATCTCCTTCCAAGGCTTTTATTTCTGCTACAAATTCTGGTCCCAAACCATCGTATCTTTCTTTTACTTTTTCAGGATCATATATCCTAATATCTCCAAATCCAGAATACATTAAGACTTTAGTTTGTTCGTTTACCAGTTGTAATTGATCAGCGTCTCCAGTAAGGATTAGGGATTCAAAATGGTTTTGATTAGCAATTGAACTTATTGTTCCAACAAGATCATCCGCTTCAAATCCATCTTTTTCAAATACCGGTATGCCTAATGAATCTAATAAATCTGTGGCTATTGGTATCTGTTTGTGTAAATCTGGATCAGCAGGCGGTCTTTGAGCTTTATATTCTGGAAAAATTTCATCTCTAAAGGTCTTAGCTTTTGTATCAAAACATACAGCTATGTGTGTAATTCCATTTTCTCTTATGGATTTTATTAATGTGTTTATAAACCCATAAGCTCCTCTAGTATCAATATTATTTGAATTAAGTCTTTCTGGAATTGAAAACCATGCTCTAAAAACCATAGCATGACCATCGACAATTAAAAGTTTTTCTTTTTTCATACTCATTATATGATACTAATGATAATTTTTATTTTTCTCAATCAACAGTTATTATCTTATGAGTTTTCTTACCTTTAGAAATTATTATTACTTTATCTGCTTTAAGGTCACTATATGCGATATTTTTTTCGGGATCCAATATCTTGTTTCCATTAATTGAGATACCACCTTGAGAAATCAATCTTTTTGATTCACCAAGAGATTTACAAAGATCAAATTCAACTGTCAAATGTTGAATAGTTATCCCTTCATCAATTTTTTCCCTACTAAGATTAGAAGATTTATCGGAGTTTTTATATAAATCTTCATAGTCTGTATTCTTAAGTACTTCCCAATTCCCTTTATTCAAACCCTCTGTTTGACGTAGAGCATCATCTAGACCTTTTTTACCATGAACAAGAAATGTGATTTCTTTAGCAAGATATATTTGAGCTTCTCTTTTAAATGGTTCTTTGATTGTAACTGATTTCAATTCTTCAAAATCTTTTTGGTCAATATCTGTAAATAATTTTATATAATCTAAAACTTCTTCATCTGATGAGTTGAAAAAATATTGGAATAATTTATATGGTATTGTTACTTCACTATCAAGAGTTACTGCTCCATCTACACTTTTTCCAAATTTTTCTCCACTAGAAGTTGTAAGAAGGGGATATGTGATTCCATGAGCTTTATTTTTAGAGTTGACTTTTCTTATCAAATCTACTCCTGCAACTATGTTACCCCATTGATCAGAACCTCCCATTTGAAAAGTACAGTTATACTCTTCGAATAGGTATAAAAAATCGTAAGCTTGAAGTAATTGGTAAGAAAACTCTGTAAATGAAATTCCTTCATCTCGAGATAATCTACTTTTTACAGAATCTTTACTCATCATATTATTTATGTTGAAAAATTTTCCTGTATCTCTAAGAAAGTCAATTAGATTAATCTTTTTCAACCAATCTGCATTATTTATTATTTTTGCAGGATTTTTTTTGGAATCAAAATCAAGAAATTTTTCTAGCTGTGATCTAATTCCTTGTAAATTTTCTTCTATTTTTTCTAGAGATAATAATTTTCTTTCATCAGATCTACCTGAAGGATCTCCTATCATTCCAGTTCCACCACCTATAATTACAATAGGCGAGTGTCCATACTTTTGAAGCCTTTGAAGGCCTAGTATTGGTATTAGGTTTCCAATATGAAGGCTTTTGGCTGTCGGATCAAATCCGTTATAACAGGTTATATTTCCATTAATTAATTCACTTTCAGCACCCGTAGTGAAATCCTTTAAGGCATTTCTCCATCGTAATTCTTCAATTATATTTTTGAAATTAGGCATTTTCTAAGATGTTTGTAATTTGAATAATATCTTTATCAATTTGAAATCTTAATTCGTCTAATGAATCATAATTTTCTTGATTTCTAATCTTACTTATAATTGATATTTCTATTAATTCTCCATAAATATTTTTGTTAAAGTCTATTATATATACTTCAATTTTTCTCGAATCATCCGTCTTTATTACAGGTCTATTTCCTATAGATAATGCTCCTTTATACATTTGGTTATTCACATTAACTTTAACAGCATATATTCCATCGCCAGGAATAATAAGATCTTTTGAAACAGATAGATTTGCAGTTGGTATCCCTATGGTTCTTCCTATTTTATCTCCTGTTTCAACTTTTCCAGAAATTTTGAAAGTTCTTCCTATCATAGAATTTGCTTTATCTATTTCTCCATCAGAAATATGTGTTGAGACACTTGAAGAAGAAACAATTTTATTATCATCTAAAGACATTTTTATAGAATTAAAAGTAATTTTTAACTCTTCACATGTTTTTTTAAGATCATTACCGTTTTTTTGATCATTTCCTATTTTAGTATCTTCACTAACAACTAAAGAAGTCAGGTTTATTTTATTTTTAAGGATTTCTAAGAATTTTTTTGCAGAAATATTTCTTATGTGATTATCAAAATTTATCTTAATAGTTTTATCTACTTTTTGTGACTTAATGTTTTGAATTCTTTCTTCAAAAGGAATAATATAAGGTCTACTCAAAGACGGGTTAATGATTTCTCTTGGACGTAATTCAAAAACTAATACTACAGATAAAAGATTATTACTTTTGGAAATTTTTACTAATTCTTTAAATAATTTTTGATGACCTCTGTGTACTCCATCAAAAGTTCCTATACAAAGGGAAGTTCCTTTAGTAGAAACTTCTTCTGATAATTGATCAATTATTTCTTGAAAAGAATTATCCATTTATATTAACTTAGCAGATTATTGGCTTCTATAATTATCTCTTCTGTTTTTTCCCATCCTACACATTTGTCAGTAATGGATACTCCATACTCCAAATCTTCAATATTTCCCAATGATTGGCTTCCAGGATTAATGTTACTTTCTAGCATTATTCCTATAATTTTATCGTTTCCATTTATCCTTTGATCTAATATCTCTTTGAAAACTATAGGTTGCCTATTATGATCCTTGTTAGAATTTCCGTGTGAACAATCAACAACTATGTTAGGTTCTAGATTATTTTTCTTCAGCAATTCTTGAGCTTCATTTATTGAATCTTTATCATAATTAGGACCAGATGCTCCACCACGAAGAATTACATGATTGGCTTTATTCCCTTTTGTTATTACTATTGATGTTTTTCCATCATCATCAATACCAAGAAATGCATGCTCTCCATTACATGCTATCATTCCATCAATTGCTAGTTGTACTGAACCACCAGTTCCATTTTTAAAACCAATTGGCATAGATAGTCCACTTGCCATTTGTCGGTGAGTCTGACTTTCTGCAGTTCTAGCTCCTATAGCACCCCAAGATACTAAATCTCCTATGTATTGAGGTGTAAAAGGGTCTAAAAATTCTGTTGCAGTAGGAAGACCTATTCTTGTCACTTCTGATAAAAATTCTCTAGCTATTTCTATTCCTTTAGGTATATTGTAACTTCCATTTAAATCTGGATCGTTTATAAGTCCCTTCCAACCTACAGTAGTTCTTGGTTTTTCAAAATATACCCTCATTACTATATAAATATTTTTACTAACTTTTTCAGCGAGTTCTTTTAGTTTTTCAGCATACTCAATTCCTGCTTTTGTGTCATGTATTGAGCAAGGACCCATTAGAAGAAGTAGCCTGCTATCTTTTCCTTCAATAATATTTTCTATAGTTTTTCTTGATTCCTTTATTAACGAAGTTTGTTGTTCTGAAGAAGGGAATTTTTTTTGATAAAACTCAGGAGATGGTAAATTTGATAGTTCTCTGATATTTATATTTGTTATATTTGTCATTCTTCTTATCCTTTGAATATTTATTAATAAAAAAAAGGCTCTATATTTGAGCCTTTTTTTTAATGAAAATTAGAAATTACACACACTAAGCAAAGACTCTAGCGCCTAAAATAATAATATGTATAAATAAATTGTTTCATTTTTTTTTCTCTAACAACCAGTCTAACTTAATTTAATAATTTTTGTCTACAAATTTATTTTAAATCTGTTCTTAAAACTGTTGCTCCATTTAGATAGACATGTTTTATTTGATCTTGATTTAGGTCAGTATTCCAATGGATTAATATTCTTATACAGCTGCTCAATCCATTGGGATTATCTATTTCTTGCATATTAAGTAATGGAACTGAGTGCAAGGATAAGATTTCTCTTGCAGCTACAGCAGGGAATTCATTAAAAACATCAGATGTAGTAGTAAAAATTATAGATGCAATATTTTCTGAATCTATTTTATTTTCTGAAATCATCTTTTCTAATAATTCTGCTGTAGAACTAACAATTTCATCTTTGGTATTCTCTGAAACAGTAGTTGCTCCTCTTACACCTCTAACCAACATTAAATATTCCTTATAAAATCTAAATTAGACTTGAAATAAACTTTCCAGCCACATCAACAATGTTATCATCTTTTGATTCTCTTATCTTATTGATAAGTGCAGATCCAATAACTGCTGCATCAGCAAATTTACCTATTTCTGTTACATCTGATCTGTTTGATACTCCAAATCCTACTGCAACAGGAACTTTTGAATATTTTTTTACTTTATCAGCTAAAATCTTGACTCTATCAAAAATCACTTTTCTCTCACCTGTTACTCCTAGAACAGAAATACAATATACAAACCCTGTTGCAAGCATACTTGCTTCTTTGATAATTGATTCTGAAGAGTTTACTGATAATAAAGGGATATAAGCTAAATCATACTTTTTAGAAAGTTCAATGACTGATTTAGATTCAAAAACAGGTAAGTCTGCAATAATCAAACCATCTACACCTGATTTTTTTGAGTTTGAACAGAATTTCTCAGAATCATAAGCAATTATATTGTTATAGTACCCCATTAGTACAACAGGAATGCTCAAACCTTTTTCTCTAGCTTTCTTTACTATGTCAAAGCAAATATCAGTATTAACTCCATTATTAAGAGAAATTGTGCTTGAGTATTGTATTGTTAGCCCTTCTGCTAAAGGGTCACTATTTGGCATTCCAATTTCAATAACAGTTGAACCTGAATTTTCTAGAGACAACAATAAATCAACGAAATTCTCAACATTTGGGTACCCACATGTTATAAAAGGTATTACAGATGTTTTTTTATTAGAATTTATTGCTTCAGATATCAAATTTTTCTCCTATTGATACATTATAATGCTTGAGTCGTCATAATAAGTGCAAAAATATTGTGTAATGAGTGCATTATAACGGTGGAGATAACACTTTTAGTTTTATATCTAATAATAGAAAGAGATAATCCTAAAATAGTAGCAGGAATAATTGCACTTGGATCGAAATGAATTATTCCAAACAATATAGAATTTATTATTATTGCGTGTTTGATTGTATATTTAGAATTAATTAATTTATAAACAAATCCACGAAAAATTATTTCTTCACAAATAGGAGCTACAATACAGGCTAAAAAGAAAATAATTATAAGATTATTATTTAGTGATTCAATAATTGTTTTTGAATAATCAGAGTTGAAGAATTCAAGATCATAGTAATTAATTATTGTTCCCCAAAGAATTATTGGAGGCCATGCTAAGAAGTAGTAAAAAAAATACTTAATATCGCTATTTGAAATTTGTTTTAGGCCTAACCATCGAAATTTATTGGTACTATAAATTTTTGATATTATGAACACAAAATATAAGCATCCAAAATCAATAATTAGGATTTGAATAAGTATATTTAAGCTTGATTTTATAAAGAAAGAATTCAGGGTCGTAACTAGAATAGCTATAGTGAATAACTTAACTATTTTTTTTCTCGATATATCTAATTTAGTCCTATAAAATTCCACACATAAAAATATCGGAATAAAAGTTATCAAAAAAAACAAAAATGAAAAAATTGTATTGTTTTTTTCTTGTATATTTCCATTATCCAATCCAAAAAAAAGATTAATAAAGAAATCAACAAGCTGTAATGTAAGAATTAATAATATTGCAGAACTAAAAAAAAGAAATAATCCATTAATTGGTTTTTTCTTTTCTAATTTTTCCAAGAAATATCTCCAAATATATTATTTTTATATTGGAAATGATTAAATTCATTTATAGAATCTTCTATAGTTATTGATTCTCCATGGCCAGGAAGAATTATTGTCTCTTTAGGGAGTAAATATAATTTATTTTTAATTGATTCGAATATCTTAGTAAAATTTCTTGAATCAATAGTTTTACCAGGACCTCCTGGAAAAAGAGTGTCACCGCTAAACAAGAACTTTTCATCACCTAAGTCCAAAAAATAACAAACAGATCCTTCTGTATGACCAGGAGTATAAAATAATTTAAGTTTAATTATTGAATTTTCTATATATTCTTGATTTCTTAGCCTTATTACGTTTCCAGAATAATTAAGATAGTTTGCATCAACATACCCTATGTATAAATTTAGCAGTCCTAACCTTTCTCCAAAAATATCTAGTCCTTCTATATGATCATAATGACCATGAGTTATAAGAATTTTTATTTTTTCTAAGTTTTCTGACTTGTTGAGTCTGTTTCTTGGAATTTTATTAATTAATTCCATAGGCTTATCTGGAACATCGATGACTATAGAATTACCATCTTTTTTTGAACTTATGAGATATGAATTATTCCCCAAAGAGCCAGAAATAAATTTTTCTAACTTAATTTCATTATTCTCAAAAATGGTCATGAAGATTGAGGTTCAGGGAATCCTTTTTTTTGCTTAGTAGTCTCTGTTTTTTCCTTTGTCTGAGGTTCAGGTTTTGATACCTCTTTTATATTGAGGGTTTTACCTTCCATCAGAGTTCTAAACTGATCAGCATCAAGTGTTTCATACTTGAGTAGTGCATCAGCGAGTAATTCTAGTTGTTTCTTATGTTTCTTTAGAATTTTATTTGCATTATTTTTGCCTTGTTCAAGCAATGATGATATTTCTTTATCTATCTTTACAGCAGTTTCTTCAGAATAGTCTTGTTCTTCATTTTGTTCACGTCCAAGAAATACTGCCTGCTGTTTTTTTCCATAGGTTCTTTGTGGTAACTCTTCAATCATTCCGTAACGCATAACCATTTCTCTTGCTATTCTAGTAGCTTGCTCGAAATCATTTGAAGCGCCAGTTGTTAGTACTCCTTTGTGAGTAATCATTTCTGCTTCTCTTCCACCCATAGCAGATGCGATCATAGCTTCCAGTTCAACTTTAGTCATTAATGATTGATCTTCTTGCTCATATCTTGTAAATCCACCAGCATGCCCTCTAGAAACAATAGTTATTTTTCCAACACTTTTCCCTTCAGGCATAAAGTGAGAAACAATAGCGTGACCTGCTTCATGATATGCAACTAGTTCTCTTTCTTTATCGCTAATGACTTTAGATTTTCTTGCTGGTCCCATGGAAACTCTGTCGATAGCTTCTGTTAAGTCTGCTAGTGTTATTTTTTTTGAATTTCTTCGAGCTGTTAGTAAAGCCGATTCATTAATTAGATTTGCTAAATCAGCACCTGAAAAACCAGGAGTTTGTTTGGCAACATCTGTCATCTCTACTTTTTTATCTATAGGTTTCCCTTTTGCGTGAACATTAAGTATTTCTGTTCGACCATTTACATCGGGGTTATCAATTGTTATCCTTCTATCGAATCTACCTGGTCTAAGTAATGCAGGGTCTAGAATATCAGGTCTATTTGTGGCTGCAATTACAATTACATTATTATTGGTATCGAAACCGTCCATTTCTACTAAAATTTGATTTAGAGTTTGTTCTCTTTCATCATGACCTCCACCAAGACCTGCACCCCTGTGTCTTCCCACTGCATCTATTTCATCTACAAATATTATGCAAGGAGAATGTCTTTTAGCTTGTGAAAATAGATCTCTTACTCTAGATGCTCCAACACCAACGAACATTTCCACAAATTCTGAACCTGATATTGAAAAAAATGGAACCCCAGCTTCTCCTGCAACTGCTCTAGCTATAAGCGTTTTTCCTGTTCCTGGAGGACCCACTAATAGTACTCCAGAAGGTATTTTGGCTCCAATTGACGTGAATCTTTCTGGAAATTTCAAAAAATCAACAACTTCTTCAAGTTCCTCTTTTGCTTCAGGAAGACCTGCTACATCAAAAAATGTCACATTCGCTTTTGTTCCAACAAACATTTTTGCTCGACTTTTTCCAAAATTCATTGCACTGTTTCCTGAACCTTGAGCTTGCCTCATTATAAAAAACAGGAAACCAAACATAAGAATAAACGGTAATAGACCTATTAGAATTGAGAAAATTGTACCTACACTTCCTCCATTTTTAACAACCACCGAGTAAGCAGAAGGATCAACGTCTGAAGCAGACATTATTTCATACACACTTGTTCCAGATTCTTTTGAGGCTTTATAAACTTCTCCATTTTTGGTGTATTTGAGTTTATCTCCATTAACTTCAATTGTTACTGGATTTGCAGTGCCTTCTGCGCTTTTAGAAATACGCACTAAATGTCCTAAATCTTTCTCTTCACTTGTTTCAAATGATCGACCTAAAAACAGATAAAATGCACCTATCATCAGAAGACCTGCTATGACGTATGTGATGCTATTATTGAGAAATTTTTTGTTCATTGAGTAGGAAAAATTTTTTATTATCTATAATAAAATCCTATCATAAGAACAAAAAAAAATAATAATTTATTATTATGTAAATATATTTTTCTTATCAACTATTGAGTTCTTGTGATACTATAGATTAGTAGACTTTTTATAATCAAAAAATTGACACCTAGGAGTAAAAAATAGCAAAAGAATATAGGGTTAATGAGCGAATAAGAACTAGCTCAGTTAGATTAATTTCTGGAGAAGACCAATCCAACTCTAAAATATTGAAAACAAGTGAAGCCCTACAAATGGCTATTGATAATGGCTTAGATTTGGTTGAAGTTTCGCCAAACCAAGATCCTCCTGTGTGTCGTTTATTAGATTATGGAAAATTTAAGTACAATCTCTCCAAAAGAGATAAAAAAAATAAGAGTAAAACAACTCAGACTCAAAGAGAAGTAAGGTTGAGGCCAGGTACATCAAAGCATGATGTTGATCTAAAAATCAAAAAAGTTAGATCATTATTAGATGATGGATCTAAAGTCAGAGTTGCTGTGATGCTTAGAGGAAGAGAAGCTGCTCATCCAGACTTTGCTATGAAAGTTTTGAGGTCTGTGGCAGAAGGTGTTAAAGATATGGCTAAATTGGATAAAAGGCCTTCCAATGAAGGAAGAACATTAAGTTTAGTAGTTTCACCTGCATTCCCAATAGGAACAATGAAAAATAAAGAAAAAGATAATCAATAAATCACATGCCAAAAATAAAAACAAATAAAGCTGCAAAAAAAAGATTTCATGTCACAGGATCTGGAAAATTAGTAAGAACTAAAGGTCCAAAAAGTCATCTTAGAAGAAAAAAAGCTAAGAGAGTCAAGAGATTATTTGGAGGAAAAGTTGAATTAGATTCAACTAGAATTTCAGATAAAATAAAAAATCTAATATAAGGAATTTGAGCAAAGATGTCTAGAGTAAAAGGTGGGATGACCACCAGAAGAAAACATAAATCAATTTTAAAACAAGTAAAAGGTCACAGAGGAGCTAGCCGTACCAGAATTAGAGCAGCTAAAGAATCTCTGACTCATGCATTGAACTATTCTACAAAACATAGACATCTCAAAAAAAGATCTATGAGAAAATTAGCTATTACAAGAATAAATGCTGCTGCAAGAGAAAATGGATTATCATACTCTAAGTTTATGAATTTGCTTACTCAGAGAAATATTCAGATTGATAGAAAATCATTAGCTGAACTGGCAGTTAGGGAACCTCAGGGGTTTGCATCTTTAGTACAACAAGTTAGTTCTTAAAAAATTATATTTCTAAAAACGTCACTGAACTATCAATCATTACCACACCAATCAGTAGGAAAAGATAAAGTAAAGAGAATTTGTAAGTAGACACTGCTGAGGGCCTATCTAAATTCTTAAATAGTTTATAAGACTTTACAAGTAAGATAGTTCCAAGAAGTATTGAGCTACTAACATAAATCCATCCCAAGCTTGAAGATATAGTTACAGTTAATAAGCTAATAAAAATCAGTAATACACTATATAGTAATATCTGTAATGAAGCGTTTTTTATTCCCTTTACTACAGGAAGCATTGGTATTTTTGCCTTTTCATAGTCATCCTTAATCATAATAGCTAAAGCCCAAAAATGAGGGGGTGTCCAAAAGAAAATTATAAGAAAAAGATATAGTGCCTCAAGTGTTATGTTGTTGCTTATAGATGCATAACCTACTAAAGGAGGAAAAGCTCCTGCAGATCCACCAATTACAATATTTTGAATAGTTCTTCTTTTGAGATACAAAGTATAAATACCAACATAAAAAAAACCTCCAGCAAAAGCTAAAATAGCTGCAAGTAAATTATTTAATAGAAATAGTGATATAAATGAAACTAGTGTTAGGAGTATCGCAAAAACTAATGCGTTTTTATGAGAAATAGTACCTTCAGCTATTGGTCTATTTTTTGTTCGACCCATATCCTTATCAATGTCTGTTTCAAAGTACATATTTAAAGTTGCAGCTGCACCTGATGCACAATAGCCGCCAATAAATAGACCTATGCTCTCAGTAAAGTTTGGTATTCCTTGTTTTGCTAAGAATGCTCCCCCAAAACTACTAAATATTAACAATGTTAAAACCCTTGGTTTAGTCAAAAGAAAATATTTTTTTATGGGAACATTCATTTGTAAGTCACTATGGTTTTTTTACTTTTATCAACATTATAATTGATACAGTAACCATCCATACAATAGTTGCTAGACCAAGATGCAATGACCTCGACCAAACTGAAAAATCTGATATAGGAATAGTTGCACCTATTATAGTTTGCAGAGTACCCATTGCTAATAGCAAATACCCTGCTTTACTAAGTATATTTCCTGATTGAGTTTTTATTAGAACTATAGAAAGTCTTAAAATATGTAAAATTAATACTAGGGATATAATTCTATGAATCATATGTATCCATTGATTAGTAAATCTAGGTATTAAGTAATCATCACATAATGGCCACCTGTAACAAACGGATCCTGCTCCTTGCCATACAGCATAAGCTCCAGAAAGTAGTGATGCTATTGCCAAAAAAGCAGTTATAAATGCCAATATCTTTATCTTGTTATTTGTTTCAACCGGTTTTAAATATTGAATGATGAATGTAGCAACCATTAATGCTGCAACCGTTTGAGCCCCTGCTAAATGAACTGTTCTAATTGCAGGATTTAGTTCAGATAAAACAACTGCGCCACCAATCCCTCCTACAATAATAATAAGTAGTAGAGTAAAACTGTAAATTTTTACAGTGAAATTAAATTTTTTATAGACAAGATAAGATAAAACAACTAAAAATATTGAGACTATACCGAATAAAGTACCTGAAGTTCTATGACTCCATTCAATAATTGCGTGTATATCATTTAGAGGAGGAATCCATGAACCGAAACAAGTAGGCCAATCAGGGCATCCATCTCCTGAATCCGTAACTCTTGTAAAAGCTCCACATGTTGGTTGAAAAAAAGAAAAGAATATACCGAGTAGAGCAAAAATGAATAAAAATTTTTTTGTAGTAAATTTTTTTTTCTCCATATTTTAATTAGACTAAATTAATTCAAATTAATATATATTAAAAGCTCTTCAAAAAAAAAATAAGAAAAAAATAATGACAATTTTGGGTATTGAAACTTCATGTGATGAAACTGCATGTTCAATAATTGACCTTGAAGGCAATATTTTGAGCAATGTTGTTGCATCTCAGATTGAAACGCATGCTCCTTATGGGGGTATAATTCCTGAGCTTGCTTCTCGAGCTCACATCGTTAATATTCATAAGGTAGTTGAAGAAGCTATTCAAGCAGCTAAAGTGTCAATAAATGAACTTTCTGCTATTGCTGTTACTAATGGGCCTGGGCTTGCAGGGTCTTTACTGGTAGGTGTAAATTTTGCAAAAGGTTTATCTAATTCATTAAATATTCCACTCATAGGAGTAAACCATTTAGAAGGACATATATCAGCCTGTTTTGTTGAGAATGAAAAGTTCAATTTTTCAAAAAATGAAATTTTCCCATGTATAGCTCTTCTTATTTCAGGGGGTCATACAGAATTAATTTTAATGAATGATTATGATTCTTATAAACTTTTGGGTCAAACTAGAGACGATGCTGTAGGAGAAGCATTTGATAAAGTGGCAAGGATATTGGGACTTGGTTACCCTGGAGGGCCCATTATTGAAAATTGGGCTAAAGATGCAGTAAGAAAAGACTATGTATTACCCAGAGCTTGGTTGAAAAATGATGAAGAATTTAGCTTTAGTGGTTTAAAGACTGCTTCAAAAAATTTAGCTTATGAAAAAATATATAACAATGATTTATCAAATGATCAGATAAAAGAAGAAATTTCTGAAATTGCTTATGCTTTTCAGCTTTCAGCCGCTGATGTACTTCTAACTAAATCTATGAATGTAGCTAAAAAACATGGTTGTAAAAAAATTCTTGTTTCTGGAGGAGTAGCAGCTAATGGATTTATCAGGAATAGTTTTGAAAATGCTGAAATTGAATCTATCTTTCCTGAACGAAAATTCTGTACAGACAATGGATTGATGATAGCCTGCAGAGGACTTATAGATTATAAAAAAAATAAGTTTATAAGTAAGAATCAAAACTTACAAGTTATGCCTCAGTTAAATGTAAACTAGAAATTATTTTAATCTTTCTAGTAAAATTTTTCTAAACTCATTGACCTTTCTTCTATTATTTGACGAGAATTCAAATGATATATCTAGTCTAGAGGTTTTAATTACCAAGGTGCTGTAACTTGATAATAGAAAATAACTTCCAAAAAAAATCAAACCTGCAATCATACTAATTATTGCTATAGATGTACTTAAAACTGATTCGTCTAAGAAATACCAAGAAATAAGTGAAACAATAAATCCAAGAGAAGCCCAAGCTAAATTAGATTGTATGCCTTTAGTATTCTCAATTGATATAGAGTCTATTTTTTCAACTACTATATCCTTGATCTCGTCTTCGTTCTTGTATCTTAGAAGGTCTCCGTGTAACACTATTTCTTTGCTTCCAGATTTTAAAAATGATCTTTTTTCCATTAATCAAATATTTTTTTCTATTTTATAAATTTTCTTCCGCCTTCAATCATTAGCTCCTGTATTGCAAGTGTGTTCATTATATCGTCTTGAACTATTTTGTTTTTACTTCTTGCCATAGATTCAATATTAGAAGTTAGCTCTTTTCTTTTAGGATTATCTGGTTCTCCTGGTATACCCATGGATGCTGCAAGATCGTTAGGCCCTCCAGTTATACCAGAAAGTCCTTCAACTGAAAGAATTTCTTCAAGATTATCCCAGCCTGGGACAGACTCTATTTGTGCTATTACCAACATATTACTATTGGTCCATTCTGCATATTTTAGTTTTCCACCATAATCTGATAGTTTTTGGTCATCATTAAATTCTGTTCCTCTTCCTCCACCCCATGATCTTTTTCCTAAGGGTGGGAATAAACATGCATCTGCAAAATCCTGTGCTTCTTGTTTACTTTCTACGTGAGGTCCTACTATCCCCTGCACGCCTCTGTCTAAAAATAAGTTTATCCAGTAAGGGCTCTTATCTGGTACTCTTGCTGTAACTGACATTCCATAACCATTCGCAACCCTACATATATTATCTATTGCTTCTGGTGAAAAGAGACCGTGTTCTCCATCACAATTTATGGCATCGAATCCAGCATGGGCTGCTAACTCTACAAGTTCTAGGGAAGGGAAAGTTAATCCAAATACATTAGCTTTCTTACCTTGTTTATTTTTTTTCAAAATAGTATTTTCTATCATTTTTTTTCCTTATCTAAATTGTTTTGTTTGCTCCACCTTTAGCGTCTGTAGACTTATATGGAGGATGTTTTAAGATTTCTTTTTCGTTTAAATCTAATCCTAAACCAGGTTTATCAGTAAGTGTAACATAGCCATCTTTTTGTCTTGGGAAACCCTCAAAAACTTTAAAATAATGAGGGGAATAGAATTCTGCATGATATTCCATTATTTCGAAGTTTGGAATATTTTTCCCAAGATGCATTTCTGCAATTGCTCCAACTGGAGAACATGTATTGTGAGGGGCTATTGTAATATGCTTTCCTTCAGCAATTATAGATATTTTTTTCAGTTCAGTTAATCCCCCAGCATTAGCTATGTCTGGTTGCAAAACATCAACTGCATTATGTTCAACTAATTTTACAAAAGGAAATTTTGTATATAATCTTTCTCCTGTTGCTAATGATAGGTTTGTTTGTTTTTTTAGAGCTATTAGTTCTGAAGCATTCTCTTCGGATACAGGCTCTTCAAAGAATAAAGGATCGTATTTTTTTAACATTTCAGAAATTTTCACAGCATTCATAACATTGAACTTTGCGTGCCCTTCAATTAATATTTCTATATTTTCTCCTATTGCTTTTCTTACTTCACTAATTCTTTTCTCAGATAAAAAAAACTCTTCTTTATTCAATCTGTAGAAGTTTTTTTGACCAAATGGATCAAATTTTATAGCTTTATAACCCATTTTTATTACTTCTATTGCCTCTTCTGCATTTTGTTTAGGTGTACCTGGATTTGTATACCAACCATTTGCATAAACCATCAATTTTTCTCTAAATGAACCTCCAAGAAGGTTATAAATAGGCTGATTTAATATTTTACCTTTTAGATCCCATATTGCTATATCTAGCCCTGAAAGAGCAGTAGTTGAAATTCTACCACCTCTTTGCATTGAATTATTATATGCGTTTAGCCAAAGAGTCTCATTTTCAATAGGGTCATTACCTTTGTAGAATTTTTCAAAAAGATACTTTATTTCATCTATAACTCTTGAATCATCTCCTAAATAACTGGCATCTCCTATACCGTATTTTTCTGAATCATCACAGTAGACTATTGGTATTAACCAATTTCTTGTAGCGTTATGGTGTTTTGCTGAAAATTGTCTGAATTCTAACCTATTTATTTTGTTCATAATTTAGTATAAATTTGCTTATTTTTTTATAAATAAACTTTCCTTCTTTTTTCTTGACATATGTGGATATTATATATACTCTACGGAGAACTCGCAGAAATAACTGTGGGGATTGAACTTTTAACAATGGGTAAATAATGCCCAAAATTTTGATGTGTTGCTTTTTATTTTAAGTAACCAGGAGACAAAATTTTTGGTGTTTAATTCTTTCTTTGTTGATATTTTCTTCCTAAAGTTTTTCTGTGAAAAAATAAACAAATCCACTGGATTTCTGGTGGATAAGTGTTGGAGGAAAATTTATGAGTATTAATATACTACGTAAATCTGGTATGCTAGCTGGACTGCTAGTTGTTTCAATGCTAATGGTACTAGTTGTTGCCTGTGGAGGAGATGATTCTGCTGATTCATCATCATCATCATCTTCATCATCTGCTGCACCAGCTGCACCTGCTGCACCAAAAGCACCTGCTGCTCCTAAAGCTGCTGCCAAACCTGAAGCACCAAAAGCTGCTGCTCCTGCTGCAAAAGCAGAAAGCAAAGCAACTAAAGCTGCTAGTGCTTCTTCATCTTCGAGCGCAAAACCAAGCGGTCCAAGTGGTAAACTTGTGAGAGCTCACCATGAGGTAAACCCTGTATTTGGAACTCCATGGTCAGGACCTTATAAGTGGTCTGCTGCAGACTTAATTGGTATCGGAGAACACCTTTTCTATTTTGATAAAGGTAATGCTATGACTCCTCAGATGGCAAAATCATGGTCAGTCGACCCTGCTGGAACAAAAGTCACTATCGAACTTAATGAAGGTATGAAGTGGCAATCTCCAAAAGGATACGAAGATACTGACTTTGGTTATGTAACTGCGGAAGACAGAGTAAGATGGTTTAATACAGTTAACGGTACTGTAAACCCAGATAGCTCATACCCAGATTCTGGTGATATTGGAGCTATTTTCACAAAAGCCGAAGTTATTGACGACCTAACATTTGAAATTGGATTGGTAAGTCCAGTATTTTTCTGTTTACCACTATCTGAGTTCGGTTGTTTAGGTGCTGCTCCTGTACAAGGTGCTGTACACCACGTTGATATGATGGGAGCTGACTGGGCTTCTAAGCACGCTGTAATGACTGGACCTTATGCACACGGTGAGTGTACTGCTGGTGACAGATGTTCAGTGTTTGCTGTTGAAGATCACTGGAGAGCAAACCCACAAGTAGCAGAAATTGAGGTAATTCAGGTTCCTGAATCACAAACTCAGGTTGCTATGTTAAAGTCTGGTGAAGTAGACATGGCTGTAGTTGACTATAAACTACTAGCTGACGTTGTTTCTGGTTCATCTGACTTAAG
>MDTD01197560.1_pt1 | contig 22351 bp, 21 predicted proteins | sample 811221 | NCBI WGS metagenome assembly MDTD01 (sample SAMN05326646, study PRJNA326480) | marine metagenome | isolation source: seawater | place: Pacific Ocean: South West | collected 2011 | reverse complement strand
TTAATTGCTGCACATGGAAATTCTATTAGAGCCTTATGTAAATATCTATTTGATTTAGACAATAAAATAATTTCAAAATTAGAGATTCCAACTGGAAATCCGCTTTTAATTAATTTTAATAATAAAAAAGTTAAAGAGGCAAAGTATCTCGACATCTCTAGGGCTAAAGATTTAATTAAATTCTAGTGAGTTTCTTATAAATTTCTATATCGGTTAGATGAGTAAATTTTCCATCACTTTTGTACCCATATAGTTGATTCTTTGAAATCATTTCATGCCATATTTTATTAATAGAGAATGTTTCAACTTTATAATTTTCAAAAATGCTTTTATTTAAAATTTGACATCCAGTATATATATAATTTTTATTTAATGGTTTAGTTAAAATATTATCTTTAATATCAAAATCACCTTTCATTCTTTGATCAAAACTTTTTGATTTATCTACAACTAATAAAATATTTTTTATATTATTTTTAAAATAAAATTTTTTCATGTTTTGAACCTCTGTAAGATAATTTTTATTCCATATTGTATCTGGGTTGAAAACTAAAAAATTATTTAGATTTGAATTGCCAATTAAATTTAATATACCCCCACCTGTATCTAAAATTTTAATACCATCCTTAATGACTTTTATATCTAAATTAAGATTTTTAACATAATTCTCGATTTGATTACTTAAATAAAAAGAATTAATTAAAATTTTTTTAATACCCAATAAATTAATAAAATTTAATGTATTTTGTAAAAGTGTAACTTTATTAATTTCAATAAGTGGTTTTGGTTTATTTAATGTTATAGGATTTAATCTTCTTCCATATCCTGCACATAAAACTAATGCTGTATTTATTTCCATTTTTTCAATCTTACTTTTTTATTAAAATATTTATTTAAGTAAATTTCTAAGTCTTTAAAAAGAAAATTTTTTGACATTCTTTGTTCAATCATTTTCCAAGCATATGGTATCATTTGCATGTATTTTTTTTTTTTGTCCCTAATAGCTAGTCTTGTAAATATACCTATGACTTTAAGATTTCTTAATACAGATAAAATTTCAAAATCATTTTTAAGTTTATTTTGATCAATTGAATTATTTAAATTAGCAAACATATCAAATATTTTATCTTTTTGTTGTTGTGACGTTTTTAACCTTACATCGTCAACTAATGAGGCCAAATCATAAGCAATATTTCCATAAACTGCATCTTGGCTATCAATTAAATATATTTTTTTTTTGTGATACATCATATTTGAAACATGAAAATCTTTATGGACAAGAACCTTTTTTTTTAATTTTAATTTTTTATAGAGATTATCAAAAGTGTTTTTAATTTCTTTCTTTGCTCTTTTTTTTTTTGAATTTTTAATTACCCTAGGTAAATACCAATCTAAAAATAAGCTTGATTCATCTAATAACTTAAATTTAGTGTATGTTGGTATTTTATATTGGTTTTTCTTAAATGTTTTTAAATATTTTGTTTGAACTTTTTGTAATGCATTTAAAATTTTAATTATTTTGAAATAGATTTCATTTTTATTTCTTCTATTTTTTAACAATTTAAAAACTGATGTACTTCCTAGATCTTCTATCTCTATATAATTTTTATTAAAATTTTCCTTTTTTAGTTTTGGAGCATTAACTCCATTCTTATTAAAGCAATTATTAATCGCATCATAAATTTCTAGGTTTACACGTTTATTCTTTTTAGAAAAAACAATTATGGAATTTTCTTTTGATCTGTAAAACTTTCTAAATGATGCATCACCTGTTAATAGTTTACAATTTTCTAAATTCATCAATAATCTTATTACTATAGTTAGAGGAAATAATCAGACTTCTGTTTTTAAAATTTGGTGAGTATGAAAAATCAAAATTTATACTTTTAATCTTATTATTTTTTATTATTTCAGGCCACTCTACAATGTTTATTACATCTTTTTCCTCAAATAATCTTAGATTATCAAGTTCTTCTTTATGTTTAATTCTGTATAGATCGTAATGGTTCAAGCTCATGTTATTTATAATATATTCGTTTAAAATATTAAAGGTTGGGCTTAATACCTCAGTAATATTAATTTTATTCTCATTTTGTAATTGATTAATTAAATTTCTTACAAAAGTTGTTTTGCCTACACCTAATGCACCATATAAGAAAATATTGTCTCCTATATTAATCAACTTTGATACTTTTTTAGCAATTTCTAATAAACTTCGTAGATTTGAAATATCAATATTATTACTTTTAATAACGATATGCCTCTGGTTTGTATGGTCCTTGTTCTGATACACCTATATACTCTGCTTGGTCTTTTGAAAGTTTAGTAAGTTTAGCTCCGACTTTTTCAAGATGAAGCATTGCTACTTTTTCATCAAGTTTTTTTGGTAAAACATAAACCTTATTTTGATAATTTTCAGAATTATTCCACAATTCAATTTGTGCAATTGTTTGATTTGTAAAAGAAGCACTCATTACGAAGCTGGGATGGCCTGTTGCACATCCTAAGTTTACAAGTCTTCCTTCAGCTAACAAAATTATTCTTTTTTCACTGGGTAAAGTTATCTCGTGAACTTGTGGCTTAATTTCATCCCACTTATAATTTCTCAAAGCTTCTACCTGTATTTCATTATCAAAGTGACCAATATTACATAAGATTGCTCTATCTTTCATTTCTCTCATATGATCTGCTGTTACGATATCTTTATTTCCAGTTGCAGTGACAACTATATCTGCCTGGCCTATCATATCGTCCATGGTAACAACTTCGTAACCTTCCATTGCAGCCTGTAAAGCACAAATTGGATCCGTTTCTGTTATCATAACTCTTGCGCCAGATTGTCTTAAAGATGCAGCACTACCTTTGCCAACATCTCCAAATCCTGCTACTATTGCAACTTTGCCCGACATCATAACATCGGTTGCTCTTTTAATTCCGTCAACTAAACTCTCCCTACATCCATATAAATTGTCGAATTTAGATTTTGTAACAGAGTCATTTACATTTATTGCAGGTACTAATAATTTATTTTCACTTTCCATTTTTTTCAGAGCCAAAACTCCTGTTGTAGTTTCTTCTGATAAACCTTTTACATCTTTTAATAAATTTTTATAATCCTTATGCATAAGTGCTGTGAGATCTCCGCCATCATCAAGAATCATGTTGGGTTTCCAATTTTTATTTCCTTCAATTGTCTGCTTTACGCACCACCAGTATTCCTCTTCCGTCTCACCTTTCCAAGCAAAAACTGGGATTCCTGCCTTAGCAATTGCAGCTGCAGCATGGTCTTGTGTTGAAAATATGTTACAAGATGACCATCTTACTTCAGCACCAAGTTCCACTAAAGTTTCTATTAACACTGCTGTCTGTATCGTCATGTGCAGGCAGCCAACAATTTTTGCCCCTTTAAGCGGTTGCTTTCCTTGGTATTCTTTTCTCAATGCCATTAGTCCAGGCATTTCAGTCTCAGCAATTGAAATTTCTTTTCTTCCGAATTCTGCTTGGCTTATATCTTTTACTTTAAAATCTTCCATTGTGCCGGATTTATCAGCTTTATTTTAAATTATCAACTTTTAGTTATAGTTTTTTGGAAATTTAATTTCAATCATCGCTCCTCCTCTAGGACCATTTGAAGCATGGATTTCTCCTTTGTGTATTTGCACAAGATTTTTAACTATATTAAGACCTAATCCGGAGTGTTCGCCAAAATTTTCTGGCCTGTTGCTATAAAATCTGTCAAAAACTTTTTTTACATCAGACTCCTTAAAACCTTCACCTTCATCAGAGACTTTTAAAATAGTATGATATTCATTTTTATTTAAGTCGACTATTACTGTTGATCCATTTTTACTAAAAGAAACTGAGTTGTCTAATAAATTGGCTATTATTTGCTCGACTCGATTACTGATACCTTTAATAATATAATTTTTTGAACCAGATGTCTTTAATATAATATTTACATTTTTTTTCTCTATATAAATATTATTAAAGTCATCTACAACTGACTCGATAATTGGTCTTAAATCTAAATCTTCCATTTGTTCAGAAGATATTGCTGATTCATCTTTTAACATTTGTGAATAATCTGTAATCAGCCTATCGATCCTTGATACATCATGATTCATAATTTTTAAAAGTTTTTCCTGTTTTTCTTTGTCAGTTGTATCTGAAATTATTTCGGATGCACTTTTAAGAGATGCAAGCGGATTCCTAATTTCATGAACCAAGTCTGTTGAAAAATTCTCAGTTGCTTTTATTCTGCTGTTAAGTTCTTTAGTCATTTCATCTAAAGATTTAGATAAAACACCAAGTTCATCATTTCTATTTTTAATCAGATCTATCTTGGTCTCCTTTTTGCTCTTAGATTTGATTATTTTTGTGTAATCTACCAAATTTTTAATCGGTTTAAGAAAGTATCTATTTAACACAATTGAAAAAATCAAAATAACTATTGCAACCAATACTGCAGTTCTAAGTATAAAAATTTTTCTTTCTTCTATAGCAGCTTTAATATCTAGCGAATTCTCACTAATTGCGATATAACCAATGTTTTCACTTTCTTTAGAAACATTTTTCAAAGTAACTAAAGTAAATTGATTATATGTTTGTTCAATATAAGTGAAAGGTTGCCCAAATTCATCGGATAATGAGTAATTTTCAACTCTTTTACTCAAAGTAAATACTTTTTCTTCTTCTTTTTCTGATCGATTATTTTCGTTATCTATTGATTGACTATCTAGATTGTCCATCTGAATTACTTCATCAGTTTGATCAAAAGATCTTGGGTCTAAATCTAGAGTATCAGTATCACCAATTAAATTAAAATCTTTATCAAAAATTGTTACTCTATCTAAATTTTGAAATAAAAATCTTGTTGAAAATAAAAAATTTCTTATTTCATCTTGGTTAAATTCTATATTTAATCTTTTCAAATGGCCTGTTGTATTATTTAGAATTTCAATATGATTTGATTGTTTTGCCTTAATTAAATTAGGTTGAACACTGTTTAAATATAGAATTGTGATTAGACCAATTATAATAAATATTAAAAAATTAATGAATAAAAATTTTCTTAATATTGAAAGATTTTTTAAAAAATTGCTTAACATTAACTAACATTCCATCTATAGCCACTTCCATATCTCGTCTCTATAGCAGAAAAATTATTATCTACCTTTTTAAATTTTTTTCTTATTCTTTTAATATGACTATCGATAGTCCTATCTTCAATATCTGTATCCTCTCTATAAGCTATATCCATTAATTGAGATCTTTCTTTAATTATTCCCGGTCGTTTTGCTAATTCTTTTACTATTAAAAATTCTGTAGTTGTCAATTTATCAGGAAGTTGCTTACCATTCCATTCGCACTCTAATTGAGAAGGATCTAATTTTAATTTTCCATGAGAAATCAAATTTTTATTTTCTTCAATGTTTGTATTATCTTTTTTTCTTAATTGAACTCTAATTCTCTCAATTAAAACTTTTATTGAAAATCCTCCGGATTTCTTGATAAAATCATCTGCTCCTAGTTTTAAACCTAGAAGTTCGTCCACTTCTTCATCTTTGGACGTTAACAAAATAACCGGTAAAGATGTTTTTTTTCTTAGCTTTTTTAAAAGCTCCTCACCATCCATTTTTGGCATCTTAACATCAATTACAGCTAAATCAGGTGGAGTTCTTGTTATACCAATATAAGCACTTTCTCCATCTAAATAGGTTTGGACATTATAACCTTCTTTTTCAAGAGCAATGCTTATACTTGTTAAAATATTTCTATCATCATCTACTAAAGCAATTGTTTGTTTCATATGTCTTTTATAAAAATACTAAATTGTTCTAATTAGGGCAATAGAGCTTAATTAGTGTAACATGCCCCAATTTGCTCCAGAATTCAAATCTATTAAAAGCGGCACTGAAAACTTGTGATGTTCGCTGGATTCAACACCATTCATTATATCTTTAATTATCTTCGACATTTCTTTTACTTTGGAAGATTTCGTTTCAAATATAAGTTCATCATGAATCTGAAGTAAAATTTTTATATTTTCACTTTTTAAATCCGAAAATGCAGAATTTAGCCTGATCATTGCTAGACGCATTATTTCTGAAGCAGAACCTTGGATTGGTGCGTTAATTGCCGCTCTTTCTTGAAAATTTCTTACATTAAAATTTTTATCATTAATTCCATTTAGATGTGTACGTCTTCCAAAAATATTATTTACATATCCGCTCTTTCTACAGAATTTTATAGTTTCATTCATATAATCTTTTATTTCTGGAAACTTCATAAAATAAGAATTTAAAAAATCTTCTGCCTCAGCATTAGATACTCCTATTTGCTTAGCTAAACCATATTGGGAAATTCCATAAATAATACCAAAGTTTATTGCTTTTGCTTTTCTTCTCATATCAAGATCAACCTCTTTAATTTTTTTGTTAAAAACTTGGCTTGCTGTAATAGAATGAATATCGTCATTATTCTTAAAAGCTCTTTTTAATTCTTTTACATCTGCAATCTCAGCTAAAATTCTCATTTCTATTTGATTGTAATCTGCTGAAACTAGGGAAAAACCTTTTTCTGCAATAAATGATTTTCTAATCTCTTTGCCGTCTTCTGTTTTAATAGGAATATTTTGTAAATTTGGATCACTTGATGCCAGTCTTCCAGTCGTTGTAGCTGCTAATAAAAAGGATGTATGAACCCTCTTCGTTTTAGTATTCAGGTGTTCCTGAAGTGAGTCTGAATATGTATTTTTTAATTTTGTTAATTGTCTCCAATCCAAAATTAATTTGGGAAGTTTGTGTCCTTTAAAAGCTAAATCTTCTAAAACAGATGCACTAGTTGCAAAACTACCTTTTTTAGTTCTTTTAAGAGAAGCAATTTTTAGTTGATTATATAATATTTCTCCAAGTTGTTTTGTTGAGCCAATATTAAATTTTGATTTTGTAATTTTAAAAATTTCTTTTTCTAGGTAGTCAATTTTTTTACCAAACCTACTAGATAATTTTGCCAAAAAATTATTATCTATTTTTACGCCATTAATTTCCATATTTGCTAAAATTTCGACCATAGGTTTTTCAAAATTTTCATAAATTTCAAATAATTTTTCAGATTTCAAGTTTTCAAGAAATAATTTATATAATCTTAAAGTAACATCTGTATCTTCAGCTGCATATTCTTTAGCTGAGTCAATATCTACTTCACTAAAATTTAATTGTTTTTTTCCAACACCCACAACATCTTTAAAAGAGATATTTTTGTGATCAAAATGAATTTTAGCAAGTGTATCTAAATTATGTCTATTTTTACCTGCATCCAAAACATATGACATTAACATAGTATCCTCAATTGAATTAATTTTAATTCCTCTTTTAGAAAAAACTATAAAATCAAATTTAATATTTTGCCCTATTTTTTTTATACTTTTATCTTCTAAATATGGTTTTAAAATTTTTAAAACTTTTGATGCGTCTAAATTTTTTCCAGATTTATGTGAGAGGGGAATATAGCCTGAATAACCAGGTTTATAACATAAAGATATACCAACTAAATCTGCTTGATGCGCATCAAGAGAGGTCGTTTCAGTATCAATTGCAAACAGACCAATTTCATCTGCTTCTTTTAGCCAGTTTTCAATTTGATTTTCACTTTTAAATAAAAAATAGTTTTCTTTAGATATTTTATTTTTATTATTTGAGCTTTTATTTTTTTCTTTCTTATTTTCTTCTGAATTTATCTCTCCATAAACAGAAATTGCAGAACTTAATAACCTATTGAACTCCATTTCTCTTAAAAAAGAATATAATTTTTCTTTATCAACATTCTTTAAAATGAAATTTTCTAATTTATCTTTTACAGGCACATCTTTTTTTAAAGTCACAAGTTTTTTGCTAATTACTGCCTTATTTTTATTTTCTAGTAGAGTTTCTCTTCTTTTATTTTGCTTGATAGTTTGAGCATTATTCAAAAGTTTTTCAAGACTTCCGAATGCATTTATAAGTTCTGCAGCAGTTTTTACACCTATTCCAGGAACTCCTGGAACATTATCACTTGTATCTCCAGCTAGGGCTTGAACGTCAATAATTTTCTCAGGCGTAACACCGAATTTAAATTTAATATCTTCTAATCCAAGAAATTTATTTTTCATAGGGTCAAAAATTCTCGTATTTTTACCATAAAGTTGTAATAGATCCTTATCCGAGGAAACAATGGTTGCCTTCGCACCTATTTTATTTATTTGATCAACATATGTAGCTATTAAATCATCTGCCTCATAATTTAGTTGTTCTATAGATGGCAGGTTAAATGCTAAAACTGATTTTCTTATATAATCAAACTGAGGTATCAAATCATCAGGTGCATCAGATCTATTAGCTTTGTAATCAGTATAAATATCATTCCTAAAATTTTTTCTGGCAGAGTCGAAAATTACAGCGAAATGTGTCGGTCTTTCCTTATTATCTTCCGACTTAGCATCCTCTAATAATTTGAATAACATATTACAAAAGCCACTAACCGCACCGACCGGTAAACCATCACTTTTGCGTGTTAAGGGAGGTAATGCATAATATGCTCTAAAGATATATCCTGAACCGTCAATCAAGTAGAAATGATCTGATTTATTTAATTTTGACATAAAAGTTTGAATTAATTTATTCTAAATATACTATATACAATCCTATCATAGAGTTTAATAAGATATATTTGTAAGATTATTGAAAAACTTGTAGTATAGAAAGATGGAATTAGTTAAAAAATTAGAATCAGCAAATATTTTGAAGAAAATTTGCCTAATTTTATTTGGAACTTTGCTTTTAACAATTTCTGCAAAAATTAAGGTACCATTTTATCCAGTTCCTATGACTATGCAGACATTTGTAGTTGTTTTAATTGGTATAGCATTTGGTTGGAAATTAGGTCTTGCAACAATTATCACATATTTATTTGAGGGAGCAATAGGACTTCCTGTTTTTGCTGGAACACCAGAGAAAGGTATTGGAATAAGTTATATTATAGGACCAACAGGTGGATATTTAATTGGTTTTATAGCCTCTGTTTTAGTTGCAGGTTATGTAAATTTAAATAAAAATATATTTGTAAAATTTTTACTAATTTCTTTTTCTATATTTGTGATTTATCTTACTGGTGTACCTTGGTTAGCACACTTAGCTGGTTGGGAAGTAGCCTATGTTTGGGGAATCAAAAATTTTGTTTTAGCAGAAATATTCAAAATAGCTATTCTCGTACTATCAGCTGAAAAATTATTAAAACTTCGAAAGTTTATTTAGGAGATCTCTTAGATAGAATTCTTTGAAGAGTTCTTCTATGCATTTTTAATCTTCTAGCTGTTTCAGAGACATTTCTGTTACAAAGCTCAAATACTCTATGAATGTGCTCCCACTTTACTCTATCTGCAGACATTGGGTTTTCTGGTGGAATGGCTTTTTTATTAGGATCTGCTAATAATGCTTTTTCAACATCATCTGCATCTGCTGGTTTTGCTAAATAATCAATAGCTCCATCTTTGACGGCTGCAACTGCTGTTGGTATATTTCCATAACCAGTTAACATTATTACTCTACTATCGGAACTAAGTTTTTTAATTTCCTTTACAACCTCTAGTCCATTACCATCTCCCAGTCTAAGATCTACGACAGCAAAACCTGGACATGATTCTTTTACAGCCTCAATACCCTTTTTTACACCCTCAGCTTGTGATACCTGAAAACCTTTTTTTTCCATAGCTCTTGCTAATCTCTCCCTAAAAGGGTTGTCATCGTCCACCAATAGTAAATTTTTGTTGTTAAAATCAGTTATTTTTTTCATAAATTGCTCTGTTTCCATGATCACTATATGGGTTATAAAAAAATAATTTCAAGCCTAAGATTCTACTTTACATTGCTCAATATATCTCATAAATGGTCGATTATTGACAAAGCGCATAGCAGATATGCGTTTTTTTTTGTTAAATTTTTTTTGGGGAGCAAGACATGAAAAAATTTAAATCAGTTGACGCATTAATAAGTCAACTACAACCTGATAAACCAGTTTATTGTATAAGAAAGAAGTCTATACAAGTTGCATCTAGGTTCTTTCAGAATAAATTCCCGGGAAAAATACTTTACGCAGTAAAAACAAACCCTAATAAAGAAGTTTTAAAAACAATAATTCAAAGTGGAATAAAGCAATTTGATGTTGCCTCTATAGAGGAAATAAAAGCTATTAAAGAACTAGATCCAAATTTAAATTGTAGTTACATGCATACAGTTAAAAGTAGAGAAAATATTAGAGAAGCATATTTTAATTATGGAATAAAAGATTTTTCACTAGATACAAAAGAAGAACTGATTAAAATTTTAGAGACAACAAGTAACGCTAAAGATATCAATTTATTTGTAAGAGTAGCTGTATCAAACGAGCATGCTGAAATCGACCTATCTAAAAAATTTGGAGCATTAACATCAGAAGCAATCGGTTTATTTAGATTAGCTAAAGCAAATTGCAAAAAAGTAGGACTAAGTTTCCATGTAGGCTCACAATGTATGCACCCAATATCGTATGCAAAAGGTATATCTGAAATTGGGTATATTATAAAAAAAACTAAAATTGTTCCAGATTACATTAATGTTGGTGGAGGGTTTCCAACTATTTATCCAGATTTAGTTCCACAATCTATCGAAAGCTATTTCGATGAAATAAAAAATAGTTTAGCAAAACTTAGATTGAAAAAGATGCCTGAAATTTTATGTGAACCTGGTAGAGCTATTGTAGCTGAAAGTGGTTCAACTATTGTAAAGGTTAATTTAAGAAAAAAACAAAAGCTTTATATAAATGATGGAACATATGGTACTCTTTTTGATGGTGGTGTTCCAAATATAGTTTTTCCATCAAGACTTATTACTAATGGAAGAATAATTTCAAAAAAATTAACATCTTTTGATTTCTTTGGACCGACTTGTGATAGTATGGATTATATGAAAGGACCTTTTTTGCTTCCAAACAATATCAAAGAAAACGATTATATTGAATTAGGTCAACTTGGTGCATATGGTTTGACATTCAGAACTCAATTTAATGGTTTTTTCTCAGACGAAATTTATGAAGTTGAGGATAGCCCAATAATGTCATTATATAGTCAAGATACTAAAAATCAGTTTCTTGTTGCATAAATGTCTGAAAAAAAAAATCCAGGTCATAATAGTAAAAAAGAATTCCTTAGCAAACCAGTTCAGCACATAGACATAACATCTTTCGACTCAAGAAAGATTATTTCATCTATGGAGAAAATGTCATTTGTCTCAAGAGAAACAGCAAATGCAGCAAAGATATATAATGAGATGTTAAAAGATAAAGACTGTACAATTTTTTTAACTTTAGCTGGATCAACATCTGCTGCAGGATGTATGCATATTTATAGAGATATGGTTAAATATAATATGATTGATGCAATTGTTGCAACTGGAGCATCCATAATTGATATGGATTTTTTTGAGGCTTTAGGCTTTAAACATTATCAAGGATCTCAATTTCAAAATGACACTAAACTCAGAGATAATTATATAGATAGGATTTATGATACTTATATTGACGAAGATGAGCTTCAGATGTGTGATAAAATTATAGGTGAAATAGCTGATAGTTTGGAACCGAGAAGCTACACATCAAGAGAATTTATTAATGAAATGGGTAATTATTTAAAGAAAAATGCCAAGAAAAAAGATTCTTTAATTGAAGTTGCCTACGATAATAATGTTCCAATATTTTGTCCAGCATTTACCGACTCTAGTGCAGGATTTGGATTAGTTATGCATCAGGAAAGAAATCCCAAGTTGCACATGACAATTGATTCAATAAGAGAATTTAGAGAATTAACTGAAATTAAAATTAGGTCAAAAGATTCTGGATTATTTATGATAGGTGGAGGTGTTCCAAAAAATTTTATTCAAGACACGGTAATATGTGCTGAGTTACTTGGAAAAAATGTTGATATGCACAAATATGCTGTTCAAATTACTGTTGCAGACTCTAGAGATGGTGCATGTAGCAGTTCTACTTTGAAAGAAGCTAGTTCATGGGGTAAGGTTGATGTCACAAAAGAGCAAATGGTTTTTGCAGAAGCGACCAGTGTTCTTCCCTTAATAGTAAGTGATGCCTACCACAACGCAGAATGGAAAAAAAGAGAAAGAAAGAATTATTCTAAAATTTTTGGGTAATCAATTGAATTATTTAACTAATAAACAAGGTTTTTTAGGTATTGATAATAAATTTAATTTTAAAGAAAAAGTTATTATTGTGCCATTTGGATTGGAAAAAACTGTAAGTTATGGCAGTGGAACTAAAAATGGACCAAAAGAAATAATACAAGCTTCACACCAGGTTGAATTATATGATGAGGAACTTAAATGTGAACCCTTTAAAAAAATTGGTATTAAGACATTAAAACCAGTTAAAATTAATAAGAATATAAGCAAAGCAATAGATCAAATAGCTGAAATAAATCAAAAAATTTTAGACAAAAAAATTTTCCCTATTACACTTGGTGGTGAACACTCAATTACACCTGGCTGTATAAAACCTTTTGCTAAAAAGTACAAAAAGCTCACACTATTACATTTTGATGCCCACGCAGATTTAAGAGATAGTTATGCTGGAGAAAGATTTTCTCATGCATCTGCTATAAAAAGGTGTATTGATAATAAAAATGTATCAGTAATATCTTTTGGGATAAGGAATATATCTGCGGAAGAAATTCCAATTCTAAAAAAAAATAAAAAACGAATTAATATTTATTGGGCTAAAGATAAAAAAAATTGGAATTTAAATAAATTTAAGAAACAGATAAAAAATAAAGACGTCTATCTTACTTTTGATGTGGATGGATTAGACTCCAGTATAATGCCAGCAACAGGGACCCCTGAGCCAGGTGGCATGTTTTGGGACGAAACTTTAGAAATTATAAAGATTGCATGCAAAAACTCGAGGATTGTTGGTGCAGATGTAAATGAATTAGCTCCAATCAGAGGTTTTAATAGTTATAATTTCTTAGTTGCAAAGTTAGTCTATAAAATTTTATCTTATAAATTTTTACTCAGGTAACTAAATAGGCTTAAAGGTATTTAGCAACAATCTAAATGGTACTAACATTAATAATGCTACAAATAATTTAACAGCTAGATCTCCAAGAGCTAAAGTCAACCAAGGTATACCGGTTGCATAAAATGCAATTGAAAAGAATAAGAATGTATCTAATACTGAGCCATTTATTGAAGATGCTAAAGGTGGAATAAACCAATATCTATTTCTAAGTTTATCAAAAACAAATACGTCAATTCTTTGTGAAACAATAAAAGCAGTTCCAGACCCAATTGCAATTCTTATTGAAATTAGATCCGAGAAGTTTGTCGAAAAAAAAAGTGTAAATGAAATCCCTAAAAAAAAACCAAAATAAACTATTTTTTTTGCTATTTCTTTTCCAAAAGATCTGTTGGCAAGATCTGTAATCAAAAATGCAATCGGATATGTAAAAGCACCATAAGTTAATATTTCCGATAATCCATAATATTGAACTGGAAATTGAACCAAGTAATTAGAAGCGAGAACCACTACACCCATAATTAAAGATAATAATAGAACAGTTTTATTCATTTAAAAAAACTTTAAAAATTTATGCATTCTTATTCAAAAGAATTTTTTTTATTTTTTTAAGTCTAGGAGATAAATTTTTTTTTTTTGCAGTAATTAAGAATTGATCAAAACTTCCTTTTTTATCTACTGTTCGCATTCCTGCATTAGAAACATTTAACTTGAGTGATTTATTTAATGACTCACTCTTAAATCTTATTTTTTTTAGATTTGGTAAAAATCTTCTTTTAGTCTTATTATTAGCATGGCTAACATTATGACCCTTTAAAGGTATCTTGCCCGTAAGTTCACATTTTTTTGACATAATAATTTGAGAGGTATATTTCAGCTATAGTTTTCAGTCAAGTTTATATTTATTTAGATCCGACAATTTCTTCTATATTTTTCACTCCATCTGAAATTAAAATATCATTTAATTCTTCAGAGATCTTGTTTACTATATTCGGGCCTTGATAAACCATTCCTGTGTACAATTGGATAAAGCTAGCTCCTGAAATAAATTTTTCATATGCACTTCTTCCTGAGTCGATGCCTCCAACACCTATTATCTGTATTGTATTTTTAAAAATTTTATAAAATTCTTTTATAAGGATATTTGATTTTTCCTCGATTGGTTTTCCAGATAAACCACCTTTTTCAAATTTATTGATATTTTTTAAATTATTTCTTGTTTTATCTGATGAGTTTGAAATAATTACTAATTTTACGTTATTTTGTAAAAGTATATTTCCAATAACATCTAAATCTTTTAAATTTAGATCGGGAGAAATTTTGACAGCAATACTTGTTGAAGATTTAATTTTATTTTTTTCCTCGTTTAAAACTGTTAATAATTCCTCTAATTCTTTTGGATTATGGAAACTTCTTAGATTCTCTGTATTAGGAGAAGAAATATTGATTGTAATATAATCTCCCAGGCTATTTAAAGCTCTGAAACATTTTAAATAGTCTTCTATTCTATTTTTCGTATTTTTATTTGGACCAATATTAATTCCCAACAATCCAGTGGGAACTTTATTTTTAATATTTTCTACAACCTTGTTGGATCCTATATTATTAAATCCAAGCCTGTTAATTAAACCTTCGTCTTCTTCTAACCTAAAAACTCTTGGTTTTGGATTACCAAATTGAGGCTCGGGTGTAATCGTGCCAACTTCAATAAATCCAAATCCTAATTTAAATAAAGCATTATAGACCTCAGCATTTTTATCAAAACCGGCAGCAATTCCAATTGGGTTTGGAATTACTTTATCTAATAATTTGATTCTTAAACTATCATATTTATTTATTTTAATTGGGACTAAATTAGTTTTTAGTGCTTTAATTGCCAAATCGTGAGCTATTTCTGGGTCAAACTTAAAAATTAAAGATCTTATTTTTTCAAACATTATTTATTTTTTCTGAGATAAGTATTTTAGTCTCTTTAATTCCAAAGAAACTTATGAAGAAACCAAGCCTTGGTCCATTTTCATCTCCAAAAACAACTTCATAAATGAGTTTAAACCAATCTCTTAAATTATCTTTGTATCCATTTTCTTTACCAACTGAGTATATTTTGGTCTGAATTTCTTCAGGTAACATTGTATCATTACACTCTTCTAAAACTTTTATTAATTTCTCTAAAACTTTTTTTTCATCAGAATTTGGCTTCTTAAATTTTTTATTTTCTTTTATAACCTCATTAAAGAACTTAATTGCATATCCGATAAGTTTGTCAAAGATAGGAAAATTATTTTCTTTTATATTTGATTTATATTTTTTAACAAATTTCCAAAGTAGATCTTTTGAGTTCGCGTTACTTGTTTGAACCAAATTTAATAACATTGAAAATGACATTATTAAATCTTCTTTTGGTACATTTCCATTGTGCACATGCCAAACGGGATTTAAAATTAATTGTTTAACATCTTGGCTTTTGGATTTCTCTATGCATTCTAAATATTCATCAACCGCTTTCGGCACTATTTCCTTGTATAGTTTTTTTGCCCTTTTAGGATTTTGATACATAAATAGTGACAAACTTTCAGGAGAAGCAAATTCTAACCACTCATCAATTGTAATTCCATTACCCTTGGATTTTGAAATTTTTTCTCCTTTTTCATCTAAGAATAATTCGTATGCAAATCCTGATGGATTCCTTTTTCCTAACAAGTTTATTATTTTAGTTGAGAGTATTGCGCTCTCAATTAAATCTTTTCCATACATCTCAAAATCTACATCAAGTGCGAACCATCTCATGGCCCAATCTACTTTCCACTGAAGTTTACATTCTCCATTTAATATACTTTTTTCTAATTTATCGCCTTTATTGTCAAAAATAATTTTTGATTTATCTTCATCAATTTCAATTACTGGAATTTCTAGAACTTTACCAGTTTCTGGACAAATTGGTAAAAACGGAGAGTACGTTTTTTGTCTTTCTTTACCAAGTGTTGGGATAATAATATCCATTATGCCTTGATAATTTTTTAAGATTAATTTTAATGTATTATTAAATTTTCCTGAAGTATAAAGATCAGTTGAACTTTTAAACGTATATTTAAAACCAAATTGGTTCAGAAATTTTTTAAGCATTTCGTTGTTGTGTACACCAAAACTGCTGAATTTATTAAATGGATCTGGAACTTTAGTAAGAGGTTTGTTTAAGTTTTTTTCAAGTAAAGTTTTATTTGGTATATTGTCTGGAATTTTTCTAAGACCATCCATATCATCGGAGAAAGTAATTATTTCTTTTGGAATATCAGTCAACTGATTTAGTGCATTAATAATCATTGAGGTTCTTGCAACTTCTCCAAAGGTGCCGATATGAGGTAATCCACTTGGCCCATAACCTGTCTGTAAAATAATTTTGTTTTTTTTAGCTATGTAATGTTTTCTCTCTTTAAGAATCTTTTTAGCCTCTACAAAAGGCCAGGCATTTGTTTTATCAATCACGCTTATGTCTATAGATGGTTTCATGTTTTTTAGATATTTTAACAGTTTTATTGATAGTTAAAATGTTGAAATTTATTTACCATAAAATAATGTTCATGCAAAATGTACAATTATAAAACTGTTTTTTATACACTTGGTACCCTGCAGATTATTTTAGGGGTATTTATGCTAATACCTGTAATAATTCAGTTGATATATAACGAGCTAGATTCGGGATTTATTTCAGCCTCAATAATTACTATAATTTTTGGAGTATTATTTTTTTTGTCGAATTTAGATCACAACAAAAATATAGACCTACCCCAGGCATTCATTTTAACGGCTCTTTCATGGTTATCCATAGCTTTATTTGGGTCCTTGCCATTTATATTTTCTAAGCTTAATTTAAATTTTACAGATGCTTTTTTTGAAAGTATGTCTGGAATTACAACAACAGGTTCAACAATTCTTACAGATTTAAATAATGCTCCAAAAGGAATTCTTTTATGGCGCGCCATACTTCAATGGCTTGGTGGTATCGGTATTATACTTATGGCAATTACTTTAATGCCAATAATGAATATTGGAGGTATGCAGTTATTTAAAATTTCTTCTAATGATAATGCTGAAAAAATTTTACCAAAATCCAAAGAAGTCTCTTTGAGACTAATACTTATTTACTCGTTATTAACTTTGATTTGCGCAATATTTTATAAATTATTTGGTATGAACTATTTTGACAGTCTAACTCATTCTATGACTACAATAGCAACTGGAGGATTTTCTAATTATAATGACTCGATTGGTCATTTTGATAACGCTCTAATAGAAATAAACGCAATTATATTCATAATCTTAGGAAGTGTCCCTTTTATTACTTATATAAAATATTTAAACGGGGACAAAAAAGTATTTTATAATGATGCTCAAATTAATTTTTTTATAAAAACAATTATCATATCGGTGGTAATAATTTTTATTTTTTTACTTTTTAAAAATATTGAGTCTGAAACATTCCTGCTTAGACAAGTAATATTTAATGTTGTATCTATATTAACAGGAACTGGTTATGTGACTACAAATTATAGTGATTGGGGAGGTTTCCCGTTAATATTTTTTTTAATTTTAATGTTTATTGGTGGTTGTGCTGGATCAACTGCTTGTGGGCTAAAAATATTTAGAATTCATATTCTATACAAATTTTTTGTGATGCAATTAAAAAAATATATTTATCCTAGAGGGGTATTTGTTCTAAAATATGGTGATAACATCCTTAATGAAAAATTTATATCTTCAATTATATCTTTCGTTTTTCTGTATATAATTATTTTTTTTATAATAACTGCGTTGTTATCACTTAGCGGTTTAGATTTTGTAACATCTGTCTCAGGGGCAGCTACCTCTATATCAAATGTAGGTCCTGGTTTAGGTGGAATAATTGGTCCTAATGGAAATTTTTCTTTATTATCTGATTTTTCTAAATGGGTTTTAAGTGCTGGCATGATTTTAGGTAGACTTGAACTGTTTGCTATAATAGTATTATTAATTCCATCATTTTGGAGAAGATACTAATGCAAGAAAAAAAACAAAGTTGGTCAGAATCGATATTAGTTTACAAAGATATAAGAATGTTAAGAATTTTGCTTTTGGGTTCTATAAGTGGATTTCCTTGGGTATTGATAGCAAGTAGTTTAAGTCTTTGGTTAAAGGAAGAAGGATTAAGCAGATCTACCATTGGATGGGCAGGTTTAATTTTTGGTGTTTATGCATTTAATTACTTATGGGCTCCAATAATAGATAGGATTCAAATTCCATTTTTAACAAAAAAATTAGGCCATAGAAGAGGATGGATAGTTCTAATGCAGGTTATAATTTTAATTAGTTTGTTGATTTGGAGCGTACTTAATCCAACCCAAAATTTAGGATTATTAATTGGAGTAGGATTAATAATTGCAATTGCATCCGCAACACAAGATATAACAGTTGATGCTTTAAGAATTGAGCAAATTAACGCAAATGAAGGAAGATCTATGGCTGCTGGAGCTGCTATGGCAGTCGTTGGATGGTGGACAGGATATAAATTGGGTGGAGTTATAGCATTATTTACAGCAGAGTTTTTTGAAAATATGGGAGTAGAAGATTATTGGCAAACTACCTTTTTAATTCTGGGTGTAGTTGTTATTTTAATGAATATAGCTCTAATGTTCGTACATGAACCGCTTGACAGCAATAGACAAGCCAAACAGAAAGAAACAGATATAATGATACAGAGTAAGTTAGGTTCAAGTAATATAATTACTGCCTTTGTTGCATATATAACTGGAACAATTGGAGGTCCAATAATCAGTTTTTTTAAAAAAAACGGATTTTCAATAGCAGTTGGAATTTTAGGTTTTGTATTTTTATTTAAAATTGGAGAGGCATTTCTTGGTAGAATGTCTATTGTTTTTTATAAAGAAGTTGGATTTTCAAAAAGTGAGATAGCGATTTATTCTAAAACTCTTGGTTGGATAACAACCGTAGTATTTACTCTAATAGGTGGAATATTTGCTATGAGAGCTGGAACTATTAAAACTATGTTTGTTGCAGGTGGGTTTATGGCTGCAACTAATCTTTTATTTGCTGCTCTTGCATGGACTGGAAAGTCTGAATGGTTATTTGCAATAGCTGTGATAGCTGACGATATTTCGGCTGCATTTGCAACTGTTGCTTTTGTTGCATTTATATCTTTATTGGTAGATAGAACATACACTGCAACACAATACGCTCTCCTAGCATCTATAGGTACTGCAGGTAGAACTACTCTTGCATCATCGTCTGGTGCGTTAGTAGATTGGTTAAATGGAGATTGGGGTACTTTTTTTATAATAACAACTATTATGGTTATTCCATCGTTGATATGTTTGTGGTTTATAAGAAATAAAATAAAAATAGGTGCAAAGTAATTTTTTTATCAAAAATCAAATCACAGATATATTAGAAAAACCAAATAAAAAATCTAATATAAGTTCTCAAATTATTTATGGTGAGAAATTTAAAGTCCTATCACGAAATAGAGGTTTTTATAAAGTAAAAACTTATTATGATAATTATATAGGATATATTAGTAGTAAAGTTAAAACTAATAATAAATTTAAACCAACTCATAAAATTAAAGTTCTTAAATCAAGAATCTATAATGGAAAATTTGATAAAAAAAAGAGACCTTTAAAATGCTGGCTTCCGTTTGGTAGTAAATTGGAGATTATCAAAAGTGAAGGTTATTTTGTCATGTTTGAAAGAAATAAGTGGGTTAAACGAAATGAGATTTCTCCGATTGAAGCTAAAAATAAAAATTTTATCAAAATATTAAAATTATTTGTAAATTGCCCATATAAATGGGGTGGAAAAACATATGAAGGAATTGATTGTTCTGCGTTAATTCAAAATTATTTTATCTATAATAATGAGTTTTTTCCTAGAGATACTGTTGATCAAATTAAGAAAAAAAAAAGTCTAAAATATAAAAATATTTTTAAGAGAGGGGATGTTATTTTTTGGAAGGGGCATGTTGCCGTATGCATTAGTTCAAAAAGTCTTATACACGCATATGGACCAAAAAAAAAAGTTGTGATAATGCCAATACAAAAAACAATTAAGATTATAAAGAGAAATGCTAATTTAAAGATAAAAAAGATTTATAAGATTTAATTTTCTCTACCAAAATCTGGTTTACTTGTATCTTGTTTTAATAATAGAATTTGTTCTCTTACTTTTTTTGATTTTTTTAACTTATCGAGTAATGAGAAATTTCTTTTTTTATTTATATCAGTCTTAAAACTTTTTAAATTTTTTATAAATAGATCAATTATTTTCGACATATTTTTACTATTATTAAACAAAACGTCTCTCCACATAATTTCATTTGATGCGGCTATTCTTGAGAAATCTCTTAAACCGCCTGCACTATATTGTATTATATTTTTTTTGTTATTTTTTTGAAAATCTTGTGCAGTTTTTATTAAATTATAAGCTATTAGATGAGGTAAGTGACTAGTCATAGAAAAAATTTTGTCGTGCTCTTGTTCTTGCATCAGTACAACTCTTGAACCAAGTTTTTTCCAAAATTTAACTAACTTATTTTCTAACAATTTTTTATTCTTACTTTTAATTAATATACACCACTTATTTTTAAATAAACTTTTACTTCCATGTTTTGGACCACTTGCTTCAGATCCTGCAATAGGATGGCTCATAATCCAATTTAATTTTTTTGCTAATTTTTTATTTATAAGTTTTGCAATATTTGTTCTTGTAGAGCCAACATCAGTAATTAAAGCTTTAGTACTTAAAAAATTATTTAATTGAATAATAATTTTATTGTATTCACTCATAGGTGTGGAAATAACTACAAAATCTATATTCCTTATTTCACTATCGATTTTTTTAATTAAAATAATTTTCTTATTAATTTTTTTGATTTGATTTCTATGTTTTAGATTTTTCTCAAATACATAAATTTTTTTACATATTTTTTTATTAATTACTCCTCTTAAAACTGAAGAACCAATCATGCCACAACCAATGATGAGAATATTTTCAAACATTTTTAAATATTTTTTTTACGACTTTTAGTAGATACTTATTTTCTGAGGAATTTCCAATACTTAATCTAATACAATTTTTAATATTATATTCACTCATGCTTCTTACGATAATTCTATTTTCTAAAAGTTTATTCATGAATAAATTTGAGGAAATTTTACAATTTTTAAAATTTAATAATAAAAAATTACTTGTAATCTCATTTGAAGATATTTTGTAATTTTCAAAAAATTTTTTTATTTTGTTGCCCCAAAAAAAGTTATGTTTTACAGATTTCTTTATGAATTTTTTATCTGAAATAGCTTTTGTTGCACATGCCTCGGCAAAAATATTTACATTGAAAGGTGGTTTGATTTTATAAAGGGCATTAATAATTTTTTTATCGCCATAACCCCATCCAATCCTCAAAGAAGCTAACCCATATAGCTTCGAGAAAGTTCTCAGAATGAATACATGTTTATTTTTTTTAAATAAATCTAAACCTGAAACATAGTCTTTTTTTAAATTATACTCGTTGTAAGCATCGTCAATTACTAATAGAATTTTTTTGTTTAGTTTTTTTCTAAGAAATATTAATTCTGATCTATTCAAATAAGTGCCTGTTGGATTGTTTGGATTTGCAATAAAAACTAATTTAGTTTTTTTTGTTACCTTTTTTAAGATATTTTCAGTTGATATTTTAAAGTTTAATTCTTTAGAAAAAACAATTTTTGCACCAACAATTTTTGAATATATTCTATACATAAAAAAACTGTACTCTGGTAAAATAACTTCATCATTTTTATTCAGATATAATTGACAAATCATTTGTATAATTTCATCGGATCCTGCTCCACAAATTATTTTATCAAAATCACATTTGGTTACTTTTGAAATTGCTTTTCTTAAAACTTTTGATTTGCTATCTGGGTATCTATTTATTGCAAAGTTTTTAGTTTTATAAATTTTTTTTACTTCCTTGCTTACACCTAATGATGACTCATTTGCTGATAACTTTATAAATTTTATGTTATTATTAATTCCTGATTTTCCAGGCTTATAAGCTTGTATGTTTATATTTTTAAATTTTGGTACGCTCATTTTTAAAACTTATATAAAAAAAACAAATATTTAACAGGAATATATTTTAATGTTTGACATATAAATTTGTATTTAGTACTAATTTCTGGCGCTGATTTATCTGAATTGCGAGCGCAATAAAAAAACCGCT
>MDTD01164677.1_pt1 | contig 22355 bp, 21 predicted proteins | sample 811221 | NCBI WGS metagenome assembly MDTD01 (sample SAMN05326646, study PRJNA326480) | marine metagenome | isolation source: seawater | place: Pacific Ocean: South West | collected 2011 | reverse complement strand
GTCGGCGCCATCGTGCTGTTCGGCCTCCTGTTCGCGACATTGGTGACGATCGTCTTCCTGCCGCCGCTCCTTGTCCTCCTGCTGGAGACGCTGGCGCGAATCCGCCGCCGCGCGCCGCGTCGGTCTCCTGCCCAGGCGGAACCTGCCGAGTAAGACCGATGGCCGGTCATTGCTGCGGAGACCAAGACTGCGCGCCCCCGGATCCCGGCGACCGCCGCTATCGCCGCGTTCTATGGGCAGCACTCGGAATCAATGCCGCCATGTTCGTCGTAGAGATTGTCGCGAGCGCCATCGCCGGCTCCTCCGCCCTGCGAGCCGATGCGCTCGACTTTCTCGCCGACGCCGGCAACTACGGCGTCAGTCTGTTCGTCGCCGGCATGGCCCTTCGGTACAGGGCACGCGCCGCCCTCGCCAAGGGAGCCACCATGGGGGCATTCGGCGTCTGGGTCATGGCCTCGACCTTGTGGCACGCCGTGGAAGGCACCCTCCCCCACGCCGGAACGATCGGTGCGATCGGTCTGCTGGCCTTCCTGGCCAACGCCTCCGTCCTGGGCCTCCTGTGGGTATACCGGCATGGAGACGCGAACATGCGCTCGGTCTGGGTGTGTTCGCGGAACGACGTGCTCGCCAACGTCGCCGTGATGGCGGCAGCGCTCGGTGTCGCCGGAACGGGCACGCCCTGGCCCGATATCGCCGTCGCCGCGGTCATCGGCGGCCTGGCCCTGCAGGGCGCCGTCCACATCATCCGCTCGGCACGGGTCGAGCTGCGACAGCCGGACCCCGCACCGGCGGAATAGCCGACCCGTCAGGATTCCGGCTTGAGCTCCAACGAAGCCGAGTTCAGGCAGTAGCGGAGGCCGGTCGGCGGTGGCCCATCATCGAACACATGCCCCAAATGGGCATCGCAACGGGCGCACAGCACCTCCGACCGGATCATGCCATGGCTATGGTCGGTCTTGACCACGACCCGTTCGTCGTCGATCGGCTTCCAGAAACTCGGCCAGCCCGTGCCGGAATCGTATTTCGTCTGTGAAGAAAACAGATCCTCGCCACAACAGGCGCAGGCATAGACGCCCGGCGTCTTCGTATTCCAATAGCGTCCCGTGAACGCCCGCTCAGTGCCGGAACACCGGCAAATCTGAAATTGCTCGGGCGTCAGTGCTTCCCGCCATTCCGTATCGGATTTGACCACCTTATCCGGCATCCGCTTCGTCTCCCTGCAATGGCTGTCCCAGTCCCTGGCCAACAGATAGGAACGGCCCCCGCCACTCCCCAGGGCAAGACGACAGAAAACAGTGACGAAGCCAACCCCGCTGCGCGCCGTGATCGATGTCAAAATTGTTGCGGGTCCAAATTACGCTGCGCCGCAACATAGCTGATCGCAGGGATATATCCGCGCCCCTCGTGACCAATCGCACTGCGTGCGAAGTAGAACGGCGCGAGGATGCCCACAATTACAGACGGATTACAGGATGGCACACGAAAGCACTTCGGGGAGTCGCTCGCAAACCGGCTCTCTGCCTGCCTATAAGTTCTTATAGGTCGGCAACTGACTCATGGGGCTTGCCCCAGCCCAACATTATCCTGATAGGCGAGAGGAACCCCTTGCGGCCCTTTTGCTGCAGTGCGGAACCTTAGTGAATGGACCAGGCGGACGTCCGTATTGAGATTGGAGAACGAACAAAATGCGTCAAGCCCTTGCTACTCCCCAAGCCTCGCCCGGCCTCCCACTTGCGGCCGATCCCGACTTTCTGGCGAATCGGGTCGACCGCTATTTCCGGGAAGAGGAACGCCGTTCCGTGGTGTGCGGACGCAGCATGACTGCCGATGCGATCCAACTGCGGAGCAACGACTACCTGTCACTGGCCAACCACCCTAACGTCATGGCCGCCCAGGCCGAAGCCTTGGTCGACCACGGCAACGGCATCCTGATGTCCGGCGTCTTTCTTGACGACCATGACTCCCAGCGTTCGCTGGAGCACAAGTTCGCTTCGCTGATCGACAGCGAGGACTGCGCGATCAGCCAGTCGGGCTACAACGCCAATGTCGGCCTGATTCAGGCGATCGCCGACAAGGACGTCCCCGTCTACATCGACATGCGTGCCCACGCCTCGTTGTGGGAGGGCGCCAACAGCGCCGGCGCACCCGCTCACGCTTTTCGCCACAACGACGTCGAGCATCTGGAGAAGCAGATCCTCACCCATGGCGCCGGCGTGGTGGTCGTCGACTCGGTCTACAGCACCGTCGGCACCGTCTGCCCGCTGATCGAGGTCGTCGATCTCGCCAATCGGCTGGGCTGCGTCCTGATCGTCGACGAATCGCATTCTCTCGGCACCCACGGAACCAATGGCGAAGGCCTCGTCGCCGCGCTGGGCTTGCAGGACCGCGTTCATTTCCGCACGGCAAGCCTCGCCAAGGCGTTCGCCGGGCGTGGCGGTCTCGTCGCCGGTTCGGCCCGGAACATCGAGTACTTCCGCTACAAAGCGCTGCCGGCGATCTTCAGCTCGGTGCTGCTGCCCCACGAAATCGCGGGCTTCGAGGCGACGCTGACCGTCATCCGCCAGGAAGCCTGGCGCCGAACGAAGCTGCATCGCAATGCCGAGTACCTGCGCGAGGGGCTGACGATGCTGGGCTATCATCTGGGTGACGCCACGTCCCAGATCATTCCGCTGGAAGCGGGTCCCGAAGCACGCACTGTCGTCCTGCGCGATGCTCTGGAAGCCCGCGGTGTGTTCGGAGCGGTGTTCTGCGCCCCCGCGACGCCCAAGAACCGTTCGATGGTCCGCCTGACCGTCAACTGCGCCTTGTCCCGCGACGATCTCGATCATGTCCTCTCGGTCTGCGAGGACATCCGCGATCTGGTCGAGGCCGACAAGTGGCCCAACGCCCGCAAGAGTGCCCGCACCAGCCGGTCGCGGGAACTTGAAGCGGCGTAAGGATCTCGGTCGGCTGTCGGTGTAGGGAGGCACGGTCGACTTCGGGAACTCGTTGTAGGGCTTGAAACTGTAGAGCGCCGGGCGATACCGCCCGGCGCCATCTGTTTTAGCGCCCGATTACTAACGCTTTGCCAAGATTGTGACGTTCGGCGGCATTTTACAGGCTCGGCGCATGCCGCATATCGGCCTCCGCCGCATCGAGCAACTCCAGGTACTTACGATAGGAGAGGATGCGCCCCTCCCCTGCCTTGACTGACGGCGGGCTCTTGATCACGGCATAGCGATAGTCGACCTGACCACGGAACGTCGACGCCGGCAGGAGATGCGATCGCCAATCTTCCGCCCCTTCGGTGAAGAAGCCCCCCGACTGCCAGAAATACGGAACCACCTCCCGCTTCTCCAGCAGCTGCATGAGGTCTCGGGGGCCGTCCTGATCGCGCACGATCTCCCAGTGCACCTGGTAATCCTCTTCGGCCATGACGATGAGAAGGTAGACATCCCCCTCGACCGAAAGGCCGATGAATCCGTTGGGCCGCGTCGTGAAGTAGTACTCTTCGATCCCGTATTCCTTGCGCAGTCCGTCGAAGAACGCGGCGAACTTTTCGTCGGTCAGGAAACGGGGACAGCTCACCGCGAAGCACTTGATGATCGACTCGCCGACATCGGCGAAATAATCGTTCTGCAGCTCCGCGATCATCGAGTTGATCTTCTCGGCGGCGTCGACCTCGCTCTTCATGATGAAGCGATCGATGACGTTCTTGTTGAACGCCTCCACCGCGGTCTTCTCGTCCGCCTTCCCCGTCAACAGGATCTTCCGGATGTAGGGGCTCTCGATCTGCGCGCAGAGCTCCAGACCGTTCATTTCCGGCATGTCGTAATCAACGACGACGACGGAGATCTCAGAGAAGCGCTGAGCGTTGTAAATCTCGCCGCTGATCTTCGCGAGATCGAGAATGAATGCCTGCTGACCGGGATAGATGATCGCCGTTTCCGGATAGTCCCGGTAGGGCGAGAGGCAGCGGCGATAAAGCGGCAACGATCGTCCCACCGCGTTGATCTCGCGCAGCGCGGCACCGGCCGAATCGAACAGCTGGTAGGCGGTGCCGGGATCGATCTGAAGACTGAGATTCTCCAGAAAGCTGCTGTTATCGTCGACGAAAAAAATTGTCGTCGGATAGAAGTAAGGGAAGACTTTATACTGGCTCAACTTATTCCACCGTAGGGAAAATCAGCAGAAACTCGGTATACGAGCCGAGTTGCGAGCGCACCGAGATCGATCCTCCAAAGCTTTCCATAACAAGCTTGCAGAATGACAACCCCATACCGGTACCGCCACCGTCTTTATTTGACGTATAAAATCGCTCGAAAATAAACGGAAGGATTTCACGCGGAATTCCGGCACCATCATCAAAGAACGAAAGCTCATTGAACCCTTCGCCACGCCGCAGGCGGATACGAATAACGCTTCCCCCTCCGCGAGCCACGTAAAACAAGGAGTTCTTGATCAGATTGAATATGACATGAACCAGCAGGACATCATTGCCCCGGAAGTCAAAGTCATTGCTCTGATCTAGCTGGATGATATCCCGTTCCCGTTCGGACTGGAAGGGGTAACGGTCGACGGCCTGCTGCACCGCCCGCGCCGTCGAATGGACCTGAAAGCGCGACGTATCGATCACTGTACGCCCGGCATTCATCAGCAGCATGTCGATGATCGTGTTGGCGTAGTCCGTCTCGGACTGAATCCGCTGCAAGACCGAATGCAGGGCATCGACGTGGGCTGACCGGATGGGCTTCACGGGAAGGCCCTCCGCCTTGGCCATGTCATAGGCCTCGACCAACGCCGGAAGGTAGTTCTTGAGACCGCCGGCACCGGTCCGGATCCCTAAGAGCGGCGTCCGCATCTCATGGGCGATGTTGCCGCTGATCGCCAGGGTCGCCTGCATCTTCTCCTTGTTGATCACGGCCGTCCGGTAATTCATCACGCTGCCCGCGACCAGCGCGAAGAAGTAGATGGCGAGCTGTTCGACGTAGACCTGACCGCCGCCCCAGGCCTCGGTCGTCGCCGCATAGGCAATCCAGCCGAGGGCCGATCCGACCAGGAACATGATGATCAGATTCAGCCAATCGACGAGAAGGATGAGAAGAAACAAGGCGGCGAGATTGGACATCTGCCACACCGGAATCGAGTCGTTCTTCAGCATCATGAAAGTGAAGAAGAACGGCATAGAATAAAGAACTGAAAAATAATAGAAAAAAGGCAGGTACTCGCGACTCCATTCCGGCCACCGATTCCGGAGCAGAATCAGCAACCATAACGACGCACCGAACATGCGCAGGCCGAGGTTCTCGTACTGACCCGGCGTCAGGTAAACCCAGACGAAATAGTAGAGCGGAAAACCGACGATCCCGATGAAGGAGATGGGCGTAAGGTTGGCTTCCGAATAGCGGATGCTGCGCTCCGCCAGGCGGCGGAACATCCGCACTACCGCCTTGATTCCCATGGTGCGGGAAAGCGGAGGAACGAAACTGGAGCGCTTGGCTCCGTTACGAAGCACTGCCATGGCGAGCGCTCCCCGCAATCACACGTAGATCAGCCCGAGCCCCACAGCCTTGGCGATGGCATGTGCACGGCTGAACACGCGCAGCTTCTTCATGGCGTTGGTGAGATGGAAGTTCACCGTCGCTTCCGAGATATTGAGGATGACGGCGGTTTCCCACGACGTCTTGCCACGCGCCGCCCACAGCACACATTCCAACTCCCGCCGCGTGATCTTGAAGTCTTCCGTCGAGTCGTCGCCTTTGGATAGCAGCGGCCGCACGCGACTGTGGAAGTGCAACGCCAGAAGATGGCATGAATTCATCTGAGCGCCGCTGACCTTCTGGTGCGCGCTCCCGTTCGTCCGCGGCAGGTTGAGGATCGCTCGACACGGCCCCGGCCCCATCACCGGCACCGCCAGCCCGCCGGCATAGCCGTGGCGTTCACTCTCCTCCAGCACCTGAAGTTCGGACGCCGAGAGGTTGTGCCTGCGCTGCAGATCGCTCCAGTCCAGGGGAACGACGTCACGCAAAGCGACCTGCAAAACAGGATCGTAGAGATAGAGACCGTCGCCGATATAGCGCTGAATCCACTTCTCGCTCAAATTGGAAACAACGGCCGGGGGCTCGGAATGCGTGAAAGGAACGTGAAGGTACAAGTATAGGTAATGCTCGACGCCGATGGTCCGCAGTGTCGACTCGAACGACCGCTCGATCGCCGAAATGTCATCGACCAGTTCAGTCTCGTTCATGAACAGCGATATTGCCTGGGCGCTGTCCAACATCTCGAGCGGCTGCTCGTTCACACAGACTTCTCCGACAAACTGGCGGGGCGCCGCCCCGTTTCCACTACAGGCACCATAGCACCGCTATCCTGCATGCGGTCAGTATTGATACCACAAGATTTGGAATGTTTCTGAGAAAGCTTGCTGAGCGGCCCTTCTTTGGAGTCCGACAACAGCGTTACTGAATCGCCACGTGCCTGAAGCACTCGCTTCTGCGGGCAGGCTGATCTGGAGCCACGCGCCCCTCAACGCGCCGCCAGCCGGTCCGGTACATGGGCGAGACCGGTCTTCACCACCGGAACGAATTGGAGCGGGCGAAGGGAATCGAACCCTCGTCGTAAGCTTGGGAAGCTTCTGCTCTACCATTGAGCTACGCCCGCTTCCGGCGATGGCGGCAAGAATAATAAGGGGGCCGCAGCCGACGCAAGCGGGTTCGACAGCCCCCGCCTTCACCCCACCGAGAGGGCCAGTATCCGGCTGAGCTGGCACAGCGGCCGGCCCGTCTCCTCCATCCAGCCGTTGAAGGCATCCTGCACAGTACGCAAATCCTTCTTGCCGGTGGGCTTGCGGGTGACGATGCCGGCGGAAACCAGCGCCTTGGTCACGTCCTCCGTCACGATGAAGGTGTCCTTCCCCACCGTGCGCAGAAAATACGGGCCGGAATTCCCGCCGAGCTGCTTGAAGTCCTTCACCAGCCGTTCCCATAGACCGACGATATCCCGTTCGGGCCATTCGGCAATCCACCGGCCGAAGCTGCCGTGATCTGAAGAAACAGCGTTCACCGCCCGCGCGTTCGCCACGACCGCCAGCAATTTGCCGCCATGCCGAATCAGACTCGGGTCGGAGAGGCAACGATCGATCTCCGCCTCCGACATCGCCGCCACCCGGCGCGGATCGAACCCGTGAAAGGCCGATTCGAAAGCCGGCCACTTCTTCTGCACCATGTCGTGGCGCAGGCCGGCGCTGAAGATTCTGAGGCTCATCTGCGAGAGATAACGATCGTCCGTTACGGCGATCAGTTCCGCGGCCGTTGCCGGCCGAGGAAGCATTCCTTCCAGCGCTGCCGCCCCTCCGGCACGGGTCTCCGCCGGGCCGAGGAACCGATTGAATGCCACCATCGATTCTTTCCTGGAAGCGTCGGGGACCGCAGTATAGCCTTTGGCCAGCCAAGAGAGGATCGATATGGCCGAGCGTGACGCCGAAGCGCTATCCGATGTTCGGATCCGCACGGCGCGAATGGATGACATCACTGCCATTCAGGCAGCGGCAAGCGAGAGTTGGCGGGCCGCTTACGGCCATATTTTTGCGCCCGGCTTCATCGCCGGCTTCTTGAACAGCGCCTATTCGACGTCTGCGCTGCGAGCGGCGGTCGCCGGTCGACGGTCGACCTTCCTGGTGGCCGAAACCAATGGCGATATCGTCGGTTTCGCTCAGTTCGGCGAACGGGGGCGCGGGCCGGAACTGTTCCGTCTTTACGTCCATCCCCGGCACTGGCGGCGCGGCATCGGCCGGAGGCTGCTGAGCCATGTCGAGATGCAGTTCCTGGTGCTCGGCGCGGCTCGCTATTTCTGCACGGTCCACAAGGACAACGTCATCGGCCGCAACTTCTACCTGTCGCAGGGATTCGCCCATGTCGGCGAGCGCGATACCCGCGACGAATGGTGCATGCGCAAGGCCCTCTGGATCCCGGAGAACTGATGGCGCCGCCGGAAGAGGTATCAGCCTCTCCGGCCTTCCATGAACCCCAGCTCGGATAAGGGCGCCAAAGCGCGGGCCTGCTGCCGGAAGCTCTTCCAGCTTTCGTAGATCCGCCGGTTGATATCTCCTTCCGCCGCCGTCTCCGCGACCACCTCCTCACTCACCGTGAACCACTTCTTCTGAATGTCGTCGGGCAGGCGCCCGATCGTCACCCCATGGTCCTCGACCAGCGATTTGAGCGATCTGCCGTTCATGACCACGAACTCGGACAACATGTTGGTCATTTCGGCGACGGCCGCTTCCTGGATGATCATCTGCAGAGATGCCGGCAGGGCGTCGTAGGCCGCCTTGTTGACCACCAGCGAGTTGGCGGTGCCGGGTTCATGGATGTTGGGCCCGTAGCAGAACTTGGCGACCTTGTAGAAGCCGAAGGCGAGGTCCATCCACGACCCGCCCCATTCGGCAGCGTCGATCACCCCCGATTGCAGGGCGGCCATCACCTCCCCGCCCGGCAGGTTGACCGTGGTGGCGCCGAGCCGGTTCAGAACCTCGGCCTGCAAGCCGGCCATGCGAATCTTGAGGCCCTGGAGGTCCTGGAGCGATTTGATCTCATCGCGGTACCAGCCGAAGAACTGCTGTCCGGCATTGCCCGCCGGAAACGCCTTCAGGCCGAATTCGCCATAAAGCTCGTCCCAGAGTTCCTGCCCACCGCCATGCATGATCCAGGCGATCTGCTCCTGCGCGGTGAGTCCGCCGGGAACCGAGGCGAAGAAGGGAATGCTCTTGTTCTTGGACGACCAGTAGTAAGGCGAGTCATGCCCCATCTCGGCCGTGCCCTCGCGGACCGCATCGAACACCTCGAAAGCCGGGACCAGTTCGCCCGCGGCGTATAGCTTCACCTCCAGCTTGCCGTCGGACATGGTGGTGATCCGATCGGCGATCCGTTGCGCGCCGACGCCGAGGCCGGGGAAGTTTTTCGGCCAACAGGTTACCAGCCGCCACTTCATGCGCCCCTCGGCTATCGCGGGAGCTGGAAAAGCCGCCGCGCCGGCAGCGGTTACCGCCGCACCTTTCAAGACATCCCGCCGGCCTACCGTCTGGGCCATGATCGTCCTCCCTGTTTGTTCCAGCGCCCGCGGCTCGATGGCGGACGTGGCTTCTTTGAGCCAATCCTCTCCCGTAAGCCGGTCGAAAACCAGCCCGTCTGAAAGGTTCGAGGCGATTCAGCGTGCCAGGAGGAAGGCCGCGAAGACCAGGAAGGCGAAGCCGTTATTGGCCTTGAAAGCGCGGAGACAGCTCGCCGGGTCGTCCAGGTCGACACGCCAGATCAGCCGTCCGGCGTAGACGAAAGCAGGGAGCAACAACAGAAGCGCCATCGGCGCGTGCCCGGCCGCAAGCGCCGCGGCACAGAGGCCCGAAGCGGCCAGAAGATAGAACACGATCAGCCAGGGCCGCGTCTTGTTCCCCAGCTTCAGGGCGGAGGATTTCACGCCGACCAGCACATCGTCCTCCTTGTCCTGGTGGGCGTAGATCGTGTCGTAGCCCAGCGTCCAGGCGATGCCGGCCGCATAGAGGATCAGCGCCGGCATCTCTATCCTGCCCGTCGACGCAGCCCACGCCACCAGCGCTCCCCAGTTGAACGCAAGCCCCAGGAAGGCCTGCGGCCAGTAGGTCACCCGCTTCATGAACGGGTAGATCGCAACCAGGATCAGCGACGAGAGCCCGACGACGATTGCAGGCCGTCCCAGCTGCAACAGCACCAGCAGCCCGATCAGGCTGGCACCGACCATGAACAGGACGGCCTGCCTGACGGTCAGAGCGCCACTCGCCAGCGGACGGGTCCGGGTCCGGGCAACCTGGGCATCGATGTCGCGGTCGACGATGTCGTTATAGGCGCAGCCCGCCGCCCGCATGACGAACGAACCGACCGCGAACAGGAACAGCAGCCGGAACGATTCGCCGAAACCGGGTTCGGCGAGCGCCACGCCCCACCAGCACGGCCACATCAGCAGCAGGAAGCCGATCGGCTTTTCCACCCGGGCAAGCTGGAAATAGGGGCGGAGACGAACGAACCGCGGCCACAGCTTCTGCGGGACGTAGCGGTCGATCCAGTCCGGCGATCGCTCTCCCTGCCGGCGAAGCGGCGGCGTGCCGGCGGATCGATCGATGTCGTTCATGCGTCGGCACCTATCTTTCGTCCGCTCGGCTCTCAATATTAGGGGAATGACACGCGCACAAGAGCGAGACGATATTCGCCTCCATGTCGAGACCGCGCTCGGCGACGGCGCTTCGATCGAAGCGACACCCCAGCAGGCACACTATCTCCGGAACGTGATGCGGCTCGGCGAGGGCGATACCGTCGCTTTGTTCAACGGCGCAGACGGCGAGTGGCTGGCCAGCGTCGTCCCGGACGGCCGGCGCGGTGCCCGGCTGCAGATCCTCCGGCAGACGCGGCCCCAGGAGGCCGACAGCGACCTGTGGCTGCTGTTCGCCCCCGTGAAACGGAACGCGATCGATTTCATCGTCCAGAAGGCAACCGAGCTCGGCATCGCCAAACTGCAGCCGGTGCTGACCGAGAACACCGACGTCACCCGCGTGAACCTCGACCGGATGCATGTCACGGCGATCGAGGCCGCGGAGCAGTCCCGGCGGCTGACGGTGCCGGAGGTCGGTGCGCCGCTCCCCCTCGCCTCGCTGCTCGACCGCTGGTCGGCAGACCGGCGCCTGATGTTCTGCGACGAGATCCGGACCGGGGCGCCAATGGCGTCGACGTTCGGCGACGAGCCGGGGACAGGGCCTTGGGCGATCCTGATCGGCCCCGAGGGCGGATTCACGGAGGGCGAGCGCAGGCGCATCGCCGACCTGGACGGTGTCGTCCCGGTTCATCTCGGTCCTCGCATTCTCCGCGCCGAGACCGCAGCGGTGGCGGCGATAGCCTGCTGGCAGGCGATGTGCGGCGACTGGCGCTGAGCATTTCGGCGGAAAACCTCCTTGCCGATTTTGCATAGGCCGGGTCGAGTCCGCTGTGTTAAGGAGAGCCGCTGATCAGGCGAGGTTGATGCATGTCCGGACCTTCCGCGGTCGATGCCGCACCAGCGACCGACAAGACCGCGCTGGTCGCCTATCTGGAGCAAGGCTGCAAGCCGCGCTCGGACTGGCGCATCGGGACGGAACACGAAAAAATCGGCTACATCCTCGGTAGCCTGAAGCCCCTTCCGTATGACGGTCCGCAGGGCATCCGCGCGATGCTGGAAGGGCTGACGGAATTCGGCTGGAAGCCGGTCTGTGAAGGCGACAACGTCATCGCCCTGACCTTGAACGGTCAGTCTGTCAGCCTGGAGCCGGGGGGCCAGCTCGAACTGTCGGGCGCACCGCTGGAGACCATCCACCAGACCTGCAACGAGGTGAACACCCATCTCGCCCAGGTACGGACGGTGGCCGAGCGGCTGGGTGTCGGCTTCCTCGGGATCGGCATTCAGCCGAAATGGCTGCGCAGCGATATCCCCGTCATGCCCAAGGGCCGCTACGGCGTGATGCTCGCCTATATGCCGAAGGTCGGCAATCTCGGCCTCGACATGATGCTCCGGACCTGCACCGTCCAGGCCAATCTCGACTTCGCCGACGAAGCCGACATGGTGCGGAAGTTCCGTGTCTCGCTCGCCCTCCAGCCGATTGCCACGGCCTTGTTCGCCAATTCCCCGTTCACCGACGGACGGCCGAACGGATTTCTCAGCTATCGCAGCCATATCTGGACCGATACCGATCCCGACCGCACCGGCATGATGCCTTTCGTGTTCGAGACGGGCATGGGCTTCGAGCGCTATGTCGACTTCGCGCTCGACGTGCCGATGTACTTCGTCTACCGGGACGGGCGCTATATCGACGCCTCGGGCCAGTCGTTCCGCGACTTCATGGCGGGCGAGCTGCCGGCTCTTCCGGGCGAACTGCCGACCCTGTCGGACTGGGCCGATCATCTCACCACGATCTTCCCGGAAGTTCGCCTCAAGCGGTTCCTGGAAGTCCGCGGCGCGGACGGCGGCCCCTGGCGACGGCTCTGCGCTCTGCCCGCCCTGTGGGCCGGCCTGCTCTACGATACCGGCGCCCTCGATGCCGCCTGGGACCTGGTGAAGAACTGGACCATCGCCGAGCAGCAGGAGCTCAGGAGCCGCGTGCCGCGTCTGGGCCTGACCACGCCGTTCCGCGACACCACCCTGCGCGAAGTCGCCCTCGAAGTGCTGGAAATCGCCCATGACGGTCTCGCGAGCCGGCACCGTCTCGACGGGGCCGGCAACGACGAGACCGGCTTCCTCGGCACACTATGGGAGATCGCCCGGTCGGGCCGCACTCCCGCCGAGCAGATGCTGGACGACTATTACGGTCGCTGGAACAAGAGCGTCGACCCGGTCTTCACCGAATACGCCTACTGACCCACGGCGCAATCCCTCTTCGCGGCAGGAGGAACGGCCCATGACCACTCTCGTTATCGGTGGGACCGGCACGGTCGGCAGCACGGTCGTCCGCGATCTCGCGACCGCCGGACGGCCTGTCCGGGTGATGACGCGCTCTCCCGACAAGATCGCGTCGCTGCCTGAAGGCGTCGAAGGCGTGGTCGGCGACCTCGACCGGCCGGACACCCTTGGTCCGGCTTTCGTCGGGGTCTCGGCCCTGTTCCTGGTGACGCCGCTGGGCGCGGCCGAAACCACCGCCGGCCTCGCCGCCGTCGAGGCGGCACGCACAGCGAAGGTCGAACGCATCGTCTACATGACGGTCCATAAGCTGACGGCAGGAGCGCATATTCCCCATTTCGGCGCCAAGCTGCCGGTCGTCGAGGCAATCGAGCGATCGGGACTCCCGTTCACGGTCATCGCGCCCAACAACTTCTTTCAGAACGATCTTTGGCTGAAGGACGCCATCCTGCAGTTCGGCGTCTATCCGCAGCCGCTGGGAGATGTCGGCCTGAGCCGCATCGACGTCCGCGACATCGCCGCCGCCTCGGTGACGGCACTGACCGAACCGGGCCATGACGGAAAGACCTATCCCCTGGTCGGTCCCGAGGCCTGGAACGGGCCAGAGACGGCGGAGGCCTGGTCACGCGCGCTCGGACGAACCATCCGTTACGGTGGAAACGACCTCGATGCCTGGTCGGCACAAGTGAGCGCGATGATGCCGCCCTGGCTCGTTCACGATCTTCGCATCATGTACCAGTGGCAGCAGGAAGAGGGTCAGATCGCGACGCCCGACGATCTCGCGGCCTGCACGGCGATCCTGAAACGGCAGCCCCGCAGCTACGAAGACTTCGTGGCGGAGACGGTCAAAGCGTGGACGTAACTGCTTCCGGCAGTCCTGGACTCGAGCTCCTGATGAAAGCTCTTTGACCTCCGTCATTGCGAGGCGCGCAGCGCCGCAGCAATGACCTGCGCCTTACCCCACAGCGCCGACCAGTCGGCCCGAAGGAGAGAACTTCGCCAAGGCCCCTGGGTTCCCGCCTGCGCGGGAACGACGATCGAACGTTAAGTCGTTGTCATCGTCGGGCTTGACCCGGCGATCCACAGCGCGTGATCCCTTCAAGGAGGGACAGGCGTCATGGATGCACCGCGGAGAGAGAGAGATCCTCGTGTCGGGTACGAGGATGACAAAGGGAATACGGAGCCGCCTTACCCCGCGGCTTCGGCGACGCAGGCGAAGTGGGCGACGCGGAAGCCGTCCTCGATTTCCTCTTCCATGATCAGCGCCGCGGTCTTGTCGTGGACGGCGCACATGGTCTTGGCCTTCCCCTGCACCTCGGTGAAGGTTTCATAAGGCCCGTATTTCAGGCTTACCGCTTCCGAATCGTTGGAAACGATGGTCGGCGAGAAGCACCCGGCGCCCACCTGCATCAGCAGACCGGTACCGGCGGCCAAAGTCTTCATCACGATCATCGTCTCTCTGCTCCCCTTTCCGACGTTGTCTCGGCGAGACTCGAGTCTCCTTTATAGATTGGGATTCAATACAGGTCTTCCAGGGTATCGCGGTAGCGTTTGAGGATTTCGTGGCGGCGGATTTTCAGCGTCGGCGTCATCTGGGCGTTGGCGGTGGTGAAGGGCTCGTCTGCGATCGCGAAGCGCTTCACCCGCTCGATCACCGACAGATTAGCGTTGGCCCGATCGACCGCCGCCTTCACCGCTTCGCGAAAGGCCGGATCATCGCAGAGATTCGCGAGACTGACCGGCTGGCCGTTGACGAACCGGGTAACCAGGGACTCGTCGGGCACGATCAGGGCGACGAGATGCGGCCGGCGATCGCCGAACACCATCGCCTGTCCGATCTCGGGCTCCAGCGTCAGCATCGCCTCGACCCGCTGCGGCGAGATATTGTCGCCGCCGGAGTTGACGATGATGTCCTTCTTGCGGTCAGTGATCTCCAGATACCCGTCCGGGTCGATCACCCCGATGTCGCCGGTGTGGAGCCATCCATCGGCCAGCGCGATGCTACTGGCATCCGGGTCGTTCCAGTATCCGGTCATCAGGAGGTCCCCACGAACCAGGATCTCTCCGTCGTCGGCGATCCTCACCTCGACATCCTTCAGCGGCGGCCCGACGGTGTGAATCCTGATTCCGGACGGCGGATTGCAGCTCACCACCGGGGCGGCCTCGGTCTGGCCATAACCCTGGAGAAGGCGCATGCCGAGGGCGGTGAAGAACAGGCCGACCTCCGGATTGAGCGGCGCCCCGCCTGAGACCAGCGCCTTCAGCCGCCCGCCGAAGCGCGCTCTCACCTTGTCGCGGACCAGCCTTTCCAGCACCGCATTCCGCGCCTTCTCGGACAGAGTCAGGCTGGCCGGGTCTTCATAGGCCTTGCGGCCCAGCGCCACCGCCTGCTCGAACATCCCGCGCTTCAACCCGCCCGCCCGGCGCAGACCGACCAGGATCTTCTGGCGCATGACCTCGTAGAGGCGCGGGACAGCGGTCATGATCGTCGGCTTGGCCAACAGCATGTCGCCGCTCAGAGTCTCCACCCCCTCCGCGTAGTAGATCTCGGCACCGATCGAGATCGGGAACATCAGCCCGCAGGTGTGCTCGTAGGAATGGGAGAGCGGCAGGAAAGACAGGAAAACCTCGTCGTCGAGGCCCAGCTCCAGCAGCAGGTGATGAGCGCCGAGGCAGTTGGCGAAGATCGCCTTGTGGCTGAGCACCACGCCCTTGGGCGCCCCGCCGGTACCGGAAGTATAGATGATGCAGGCGGTGTCGGTGGGTCGGAGAGCCGGGAGAGAGACCGCCCCCTCGCCCTCCGCCAGCATTCCCTCCCACGCGCTCACGGCGACCGAAGCCGGCGCCGCCTCGTTCATCGGGGACATGGCGACCATCAGCCGGAACGCAGGCACCTGAAGGGCGGCTTCGAGGAACGGCCCCGCCAGCGCCGGCGTCGACACGAAGGCCATGGCCGCGCCGCTGTCGGTCAGGATGTGGAGATGATCGCGGGCGGTGTTGGTGGTGTAGACGGGAACGGTGATGCCGCCGGCCGCCATGATCGCGAGATCGGCCATCGCCCAGCGCGGTGAATTCTCGGAGACCAGCATCACCCGATCGCCGGGGTTCAGCCCAGCCGAGACCAGCGCCCCGGCCATCCGCCGGACTTCCTCGGCGGCGGCGCGCCAGGTGACCGGCTGATAGACACCTTCGTTCTTGCCCCACAGGAACGGACGGTCGCCCATGGCGTCCGCCTGGTCGAAGAACATCGCTACCAGGCTGGACCACTGGTCCTTCTGCATTGCCCCTCCTCCCTGACGCGGCGCCTGCTCTGCCGGCGGCGCTCGCTCGACTGACTCTCCTTTCAATAACGTCACCGGCGGGGAAACGGAACAGCCGGAAGGTCGTTCGATGCGGCGCTTCAGTCGCCTTGCCGGGCTCGGCCGCCACCCCATATCGTAGCGGGATGCCCGGCCCGCGCTTCGGAGACGGAACGCGACCGGTCCGCTGGACAATGGGGATATCAGCGATGCAGCAGACAGCCGCCGCCAACGACGACCTCGGCACGCTTCCGGAATGGAATCTGGACGATCTCTATCCCGGCCGCACCTCGCCCCAGCTCGCGGCCGATCTCGACCGGGCGGAAAAGGATGCGAAGGCGCTGAAGGAAGCCTATGCCGGGCGGCTCGACTCCCTGGCCGGCGACACGCTGGCCGAGGTGATCGGCAAGTACGAAGCGCTGCAGGACAGCCTCGGCCGGATCATGAGCTACGGCTATCTGGTCTACTGCACGGCGATGAACGACCCGGAGACCGGGCGCTTCTTCCAGGGCCTACAGGAGCGCTGCACGACGATCTCGTCGGAACTCCTGTTCGTCACCCTGGAGATCAACCGCATCGACGATGCCCGCTTCGAGCAGCAGCTCGAATCCCCCGCCCTCGCCCACTACGCCCCCTGGCTCCGCGACTCCCGCGCCTTCCGTCCGCACCAGCTCTCGGACGAGGCCGAGACCCTGCTGCATGAGCGCTACGTCGTCGGCGGCGGCGCGTGGGAGCGCCTGTTCAACGAGACCATGGCGCGGCTCCGCTTCCCCGTCGGCGACCGCCAACTCACCAGCGCCGAGGCGCTGAACCTGCTCGCCAACCGCAACCCCGAAACCCGCAAGGCCGCGGCCGAGTCCGTCTCCAAGGTGCTCGGCGACAACATCCAGACCTTGGCGCTGATCACCAACACCCTGGTCAAGGAGAAGGAGATCGACGACCGCTGGCGCCACTACGCGCGGCCGATCTCGTTCCGGAACCTCTCGAACCATGTGGAGGACGAGGTCGTCGACGCGCTGATCGCCGCGGTCAAGGGTGCCTATCCGCGCCTCTCGCACCGCTACTACGCGCTGAAGGCCCGCTGGATGGGGGTCGAGGCGCTGAACTACTGGGACCGCAACGCGCCGCTGCCCGAGGACGCCGACAAGGTGGTGCCATGGCCGGAGGCGCAGACGATCGTCCTCGACGCCTATCGCCGTTTCTCGCCCGAGTTCGCGGCGATCGGCGAGCGCTTCTTCGAGAATGCCTGGATCGACGCCCCCGTCCGCCAGGGCAAGGCGTCCGGCGCCTTCGCCCACCCGACGGTGCCGAGCGCCCATCCCTATCTGCTGCTCAACTACCAGGGCAAGGTGCGGGACGTGATGACGCTGGCCCATGAGCTCGGCCACGGCGTCCATCAGGTGCTGGCCGGTCATCTCGGGCCGTTGATGTCGCACACGCCGCTGACGCTGGCCGAGACCGCGTCGGTGTTCGGCGAACAGCTCACCTTCCGCGCGCTCCTCGATTCCGAGACCGACCCCAAGCGCCGCCGGGTGATGCTGGCGAGCAAGGTCGAGGACATGCTGAACACGGTCGTCCGCCAGATCGCCTTCTGCGAATTCGAGCGCCGGGTCCACGAGACCCGCCGCGAGGGCGAGCTCACGCCCGACGATTTCGCGAAGCTGTGGGTCGAGACCCAGACCGAGAGCCTGGGCCCGGCGATCCGCATGAACGAGGGCTACGGCGTCTACTGGTCCTATATCCCCCACTTCGTGCACACGCCGTTCTACGTCTATGCGTATGCCTTCGGGGACTGCCTGGTGAATGCCCTCTACGCCGTCTACCAGGACGCCGAGCAGGGCTTCCAGGAGAAGTACATGGCGATGCTGAAGGCGGGCGGCACCCTCCGCCACAAGGAGCTTCTGGCCCCCTTCGGCCTCGATGCCTCCGACCCCGCCTTCTGGCAGAAGGGCCTCGGCGTCATCGAAGGCTTCATCGGCGAACTCGAAGAGGCGCTGTGAGGGGAGGCCCCGCGGCTCACCCCCAACCACGTCGTTCCCGCGAAGGCGGGAACCCGGAAGCCGTGCGCGCATTCACCGGCAAAGCAACCGCCCTGCCCCCTGGGTTCCCGCCTGCGCGGGAACGACGAGAAAAGGACAGCCGTCATTGCGAGGCGCGCAGCGCCGCGGCAATCCAGCCACCGCCTGCCTGGATTGCTTCGCCTCCGGCTCGCAATGACGTTCTCATACCGTCATGGCCCGGTTCAGCCGGGCCATCCACGACTTACCCGCGCCGGCCCCAAGTCGTGGACGCCCCGGCCAAGCCGGGGCATGACGGAACAGGAAAGGCGGCCGCCTGACCATGGCCGACGAAGACAGCCTCGGCGGGCGCCTCAGCCGTTACGCCCGCGTCTCGACGCGGATGGGCGGCCTCGCCGCCCGCTTGGCCGGGCAGCGCTATCTCGGCTGGGACCTCGACCGCAGCAAGCATGCGGCGGAGCTCCGGGAAGCGCTCGGCGGTCTCAAGGGGCCGCTGATGAAGGTCGCGCAGATCCTTTCCACCATCCCCGACGCGCTGCCGGCCGAATATGCGGGCGAGCTCGGCCAGCTCCAGGCCGATGCGCCGTCGATGGGCTGGCCCTTCGTCAAGCGCCGCATGACCACCGAGCTGGGGCCGGGCTGGGAGAAGCGCTTCGCCAGCTTCGAGCGCGAGGCCGCGCGGGCCGCCTCGCTGGGGCAGGTCCACCGCGCCACCGGCCATGACGGCCGCCGCCTTGCCTGCAAGCTCCAGTACCCGGACATGGCCTCGGCGGTGGAGGCCGACCTTCGCCAGCTCTCCTGGATCTTCTCCATCTACCGCCGCTACGACAGCGCCATCGACCCCGGCGAGATCCACGGCGAGATCGCCGACCGCCTGCGCGAGGAACTCGACTACGCCCGCGAGGCCGCGCATATGCGCCTCTACCGCCTGATGCTGGCCGAGGAAGCGGGCGTCCACATCCCTGAGGTCGTCGACGACCTCTCGACCCGGCGCCTCCTCACCATGACCTGGCTCGACGGGGCGCCGCTGCTCTCGCTCAAGGACGCGCCGATCGAGGAACGGAACGCCGCCGCCTACAACATGTTCCGGGCGTGGTACGTGCCCTTCTACTATTACGGCGTCATCCACGGCGATCCGCATCTCGGCAACTACACGGTGCGCGAGGACCGTTCGATCAACCTGCTCGACTTCGGCTGCATCCGCATCTTCGAGCCCCGATTCGTGCAAGGCGTGATCGACCTCTACCGCGCGATCCAGACCGACGACCGGGCGCTCGCCGTCCACGCCTACGAATCCTGGGGTTTCAAGATCGTCAATGACGAGATGGTCGACGTCCTCAACATCTGGGCGCAGTTCGTCTACGCGCCGCTGCTGGAGGACCGCGACCGCCGCATCCAGGATTCGGACAGCGGCGCCTACGGGGCCGAGGTCGCCGGCAAGGTGCACGAGGAACTCCGCCGCGTCGGCGGCGTCCGGCCGCCGCGCGAGTTCGTCTTCGTCGACCGCGCCGCCATCGGCCTGGGCTCGGTGTTCATGCACCTGAAGGCGGAGATCAACTGGCACCGCCTGTTCGAGACCCTGATCGAAGGCTTCGACGTCGAGACGATGGCCGCCCGGCAAGCCGATGCCATCGCCCAGGCCGGCGTGCCGCTGGCTCCGCCGCAGCCGGCGGCAACGAGCGGTCGCACTTCCTCCCCCTCGTCACCCCGGCCTTGAGCCGGGGGCCATCGGGGTGGAGAGCTCAGGCTTTCCGAGGTCCGTGCGGTGACGTGGACCCCGGCTCAAGGCCGGGGTGACGACGAGGGCGGACTGCCCGCACCTCTCTCTCCGCGCTGCACAAAAACCGCCCACGCAGTGTCGACAAAGCGGGAACCCTTTGCTATATGAGGCGTCCCTCATGGGAGGGCGCATAGCTCAGTTGGTAGAGCAGCTGACTCTTAATCAGCGGGTCCAAGGTTCGAGTCCTTGTGCGCCCACCAAAACCTCCCGCTTTCAGACTCCCTAATCACGCACACGAAGCCGCAAGCCTTTCGGCCCGTGATCAAGTGATGTGACGCTTCGGTTCTGCCGGAACGGACCGATCTGTGCGCACAAAGCACATTCGGGGCCTATCTTCCGGTGATTGCGAAGAATACCGCAAAGCACCCGTTCCGCCCAATTCGGTTATCCTCCCGGTTCTGACGACCAATGTCACCCAGGGAGGACGGAACCATGGCGATCTACGAGCTGCGCACCTACACCCTCTATACCGGCAAGATGGCGGAGGCCGTCGAGGCCTACTCGACGCTCGGCTGGCCGGCGCTGTCGAAGTACGAGGGCAAGCTGATCGGCTATTTCACGGGCGACGTCGGGGCGATGAACAAGATCGTCCATTTGTGGAAGTTCGAGGACGACGCCGACCGACGGGCGTTCTGGAACACGCTGTTCGCCGACGAGGACTTCAAGAAGTTCGCCGCCAAGTTCCGCCCGCTGGTGCTGACCCAGGAGAACCAGCTGATGATGGCTGCGCCGTGGGGGCCGCATCCCTGATCGATCCAGAGCGCGACATCCTTACGCCGTCATTCCCGCGCAGGCGGGAATCCAAAGGCAGTGCCGCTCGCATGGACCCCCGCCTTCGCGGGGGTGACGGTTAAGGTATTGAATCGGCTGGGGAACGGGTGAGCCAGGAAATGCTTGGACACGACGCAAGGAGCGATTCGCGATGACCACGACAACCCTGGAAGCCGAAGCGGGCGTCCGCGCCCGGCTGCAGTTCATCGACCCGGCCGGCCCGCCGCCGGTGGCGCTGGTGAAGCCCGAGGGCGACGGTCAGGACGAGCATACCGGGCGCTACGAGTACCGGGAGGTGCTGGTCCACGATGCGCGGCCGGAGGCGGATCGCTTCACCCTGGACAAGGACGGCTTCGCCTTCGGCCGCGCGCCGACCGCGGTCCGGAACTTCTTCGATGCGGAAGAGGTGAAGCGCATCTACTACCCCGAGGTCGCCGCGCTGATCAAACGGGCGACCGGGGCGGCCGAGGTGGTGATCTTCGACCATACCTGCCGCATCGACGACGAGGCGGAGGAGGAGAGCCGCCGTGTCCGCGGCCCGGCCAAGATCGTCCACAACGACTTCACAGCCCTGTCGGCGGCGCAGCGGGTCCGCGATCTATTCCCGGCCGCGGAGGCCGATGCGCGGCTCCGACGCCGCTACGGCTCGGTCAATCTGTGGCGGCCGATCCGCGGGCCGGTCGAGACCGCGCCGCTGGTGATCTGCGGCTGGGAGACCCTGGCGCAGGACGACCTCGTGGTCTCGGAGCGCCACTACCCGGACGGGCGCATCGGGCGCATCTACACCGTCGCCCACAATCCGAAGCAGCGCTGGCTCTACTTCCCGCAGATGGCGGCGGACGAGATCATCCTGCTGAAATGCTTCGATTCGGCCACCGACGGCACCGCACGCTGGACCGCACACGGCTCCTTCCAGGACCCGACCAGCCCGCCTGACGCCGCCCCGCGCGAGAGCATCGAAGTGCGGTCGATGGTGTTCTTCTGAGGTGCCAAAGCCGGATTCGGTGGGTCTTCCGGACAAGCCGGAGGATGAGGAGGAGTAAAAAAGAGCGCGCCACGCGTCGTCCGGCAGCTTGACCGGGGGACCTATGGTCGCGGCACACTACGGACCATGGACGATCTGCCGGACATCCTCTCGATCGCGTCCGACCTGGTCACGATCTTCGGGCTGCTGTTCGTCATCTATCAGGTGCGGCAGCTCGAACGCTCGGTGCGCAGCGGCGCCGTATCCTCGATCTACGCCGAAGCCGCCGAGGTGCGGAAGACGCTGATCGATAATCCGGAGCTGCTTCCCTACTTCTTCGACGACATCGACATCACCCCAGACCACCCCGATTACCCGAAAGCGCGGGTCGCGGCGGAGATGCACCTGAACTACCTGGAGCATCTGGTCGTCGAGAAGGACAATTTCGGCAAGGACAACTGGAAGTCCTGGAGCGCTTTCATCAGCCGAGCCATCGGATGCAGCCCGCTGATTCGCCGGCTGCTGCGGGAGAACGCGGATTCGTACGCCAAGGCGCTGTGTGAATTAGCCGACTGCGAGTAGGTACACCCGCCCGCCTCCACCCCCTGCCCCTGGATTCAGCGTCGGCTCTTCGGCCCGTCATAGGTGCAGAGCAGGATCTTCCACCGCTTCTCCTTCGAATAGCTGCCGAACAGAATCTGTTCGGAGAAGTCGCAGAGATGCCCGGCGATGAGCTCGGGATCCTGAAGGATGTCCATGTTCGCCGGTTCGCGCGGCAGGAAAAGGATCAGCGTGTCTCCGGCTTCGCACGACCCCTGCACTGCCGATATGGCGTCTTCGAACGGAACGCTGTCAGGAGGATCGACGCCACCGAACGGCTCCGGCTGGCAATAGGTGGCCGCAGCCATGGCTGTTTGTGATCCTAAAAACAAAACGCATGACAAACTCAGAGCGAGCAACTTGCACATGTAATACCTCCGTATTACAATGGATAGATATCAAAGAGTGACCGATATTATCTGCTACTTCTCTTTCTAGAGTTTAGCATTGGAAAATCCGAGAGGCCAACAACACTCCTGTCTTGGGCCGTTATCGTGACT
>MDTD01051861.1_pt1 | contig 22357 bp, 20 predicted proteins | sample 811221 | NCBI WGS metagenome assembly MDTD01 (sample SAMN05326646, study PRJNA326480) | marine metagenome | isolation source: seawater | place: Pacific Ocean: South West | collected 2011 | reverse complement strand
GGGCGAGGTGCAGCAGCCCCTTGAGCGGCACCCGACCGCAGGCTTGATCGTCGCCTATGCCCTGGACATCGAAGCGGCGGATCGCAGCGGCGGTGGCGCCGTCGATGCGCTGCGCGGTCTCATAGTCGTGGTAATGGCTCAAATCCGTGCTGACGACGATCAGCGTTTCCGGCCCATCCCACAGCGCCTCCAGCACCGCAGCGACCGTCTCGGGCGGCGCTGCCCCGACGACCAGCGGCACGAGGCTGAAACTCCCCAATGTCCGCTGGAGGAAAGGAAGATGGACCTCCAGGCTGTGCTCCGGCCCATGGGCCTCGTCCAGGATGCCGACGCCGGGCACGGCGAGCGCACGGTCGACGGCGGCACGGTCGATCATCACGGTCCCCAGCGGCGAGGCATAGGCGTCGGCGCGGGTGGCGGCTATGCCGCGGAAAGGAACCCGGTGCGACGGGCCCAGCAGGACGACGCGGCGGATGCGGTCGCGGAGCGGTGCGATCCGGCGATAGGCGCTGGCGGCGACGGGACCCGAATAGACGAAGCCGGCATGGGGAACGATCAGCGCCTTAGGGAGCGCGGTTTCGGCAGGCTCAGGCTCCGCCGCCGCGAGATAGGCGTCGACCGCGGCGGCGAGGGCGCCTGCCTCGCCCGGGTAGAACATGTCAGCGACTGCTGCTCGCCTAACCGAACCCATCGTCATCCCGTTCCACTTCAGATTTCATCATGCCGCGCATGGTGTCGCGGCGTCGACCTCCCATATAGGAACAAACAGCGAAACTTACAGTGAGCTCCATGAGCAAGGACGAACCCATTACCGGCGTGCCCGGCCGGTTCTGGCACTTATTGGAGGACGGTCGCATCCAGTGCGATCTATGCCCCCGGTTCTGCAAGCTGCACGAGGGGCAGCGGGGCCTGTGCTTCGTGCGCGGGCGCCAGGACGACGCCATGGTGCTGACGACCTATGGGCGCTCCAGCGGCTATTGCGTCGATCCGATCGAGAAGAAGCCGCTGAATCACTTCATGCCCGGAACGCCCGTGCTGTCCTTCGGCACCGCCGGCTGCAACCTGACCTGCAAGTTCTGCCAGAACTGGGACATCAGCAAGTCGCGGGAGATGGACCGGCTGGCCGACGCGGCGTCGCCGGAGATGATCGCCGCCGCGGCGCGCAAGCTCGAATGCCGCAGCATCGCCTTCACTTACAACGATCCGGTGATCTTCCACGAATACGCGGTCGACGTCGCCCAGGCCTGCCGCGCGGTCGGGGTGAAGTCGGTGGCGGTCTCGGCCGGCTATGTGACGCCCGAGCCGCGGCGAGAATTCTTCGCCAACATGGATGCCGCCAATATCGACCTGAAGGCCTTCACCGAAGGTTTCTACAGGAAGGTCTGTGGCGGCGCGCTGGCGCCGGTGCTCGATACTTTGCTTTACCTCAAACACGAGACGGCGGTGTGGTTCGAGCTGACCACGCTGTTGATTCCGGGCGAAAACGATTCGGCGGAGGAGATCGAGGCGATGACCCGCTGGATCGCCGACGAGCTCGGTCCCGACGTGCCGATGCACTTCACCGCCTTCCACCCCGACTGGAAGATGCAGGGTCTCGGACGGACGCCGTCCGAGACCCTGACCCGCGCCCGTGCCATCGCCCAGGCAAATGGCATCCGCTACGCCTATACCGGCAATGTCCATGACAGCGAGGGCGGTAGCACTTTCTGCCATGGCTGCGGGACCCGGTTGATCGGGCGTGATTGGTATCAGCTCCTCGACTGGTCCTTGGACGCGGATGGCCATTGCCGGACGTGCGGGGCCCGCTGTGCCGGCGTGTTCGAAGCGGAGCCAGGGACTTGGGGGTCGCGGCGGTTGCCGGTGCGTCTCGCCCCGCGGCGCAGTGCCGAAAACAGCCGAACCGGGCAAGGCCAGCGCTCCGCGTAGCCCTCCCATGTCCCCAGCGCAGGCTCAGGGCATCCAACGTTATATATGGTTAAATATAACGAAAGTGGTTATTATTTTCTTCGATCCGGTGGTTGTCGGCCGGTCGAAATCCGCCACTCGGCATGTGTTTGTGTCTCTAACCCTCTGTAATTGAGGGGTTATCGGCCAATCTTAACGATTGGTCGGCCGGTGGCGCGGACGTTGCAATTGCTCGCCGGCCCTCACCCGTTTCGGGTGTCTGGGCACACGGAGGATGGATAAAAAGATGAGGAGGAGTTTGATGCTCAAGAGATTGGGCACGTCGGCCCTTGGGCTGGCTGCGCTGGGGATGTCGATCGCTCCGGCTTACGCTCTCGATGTGAAGCTCGAGCAAGTGGCGGATGGCCTCAATGCGCCACTGCTGATGATTTCACCGCCAAACGACGATCGCCGTTTCATCGTCGAACAGAGCGGTCTGATCAAGATCCTGACTGCCGGAGGAGAGGTTCTGGAGGAACCGTTCCTCGATATCCGTCACAAGATCGAGCCGCTGGAATCCATGTTCGACGAGCAGGGGCTCCTCGGTCTGGCGTTCCACCCGAACTTCGCCGAGAACGGCAAGTTCTACGTTGCCTACAGCGGTCCGCTGAAAGCCGGCGACGATCTCGGCAAGGTTCTGTGGTGGAAGCATTCGAACTACGTTGCCGAATACTCGGTTTCGTCCGGTGATTCGAACAGGGCCGACATGTCCCGCGAGCGGATCATCACGACGATCGACTGGCCGCAGTTCAATCATAACGGCCACTGGATCGGCTTCGGTCCGGACGGCTATCTCTACATTTCGACCGGTGACGGCGGTTACGCCAATGACTGGGGTATCGGCCACACGCCGGATATCGGCAACGGCCAGGATCTCACGGACTGGCACGGAAAGATCCTCAGGATCGATGTCGACAACGGCGACCCCTATGCCATTCCCGACGACAACCCATGGGCCGAGGACTACACGGCGCTGAAGGAGATCTACGCCTATGGTCTCCGCAACCCGTGGCGCTGCTCGTTCGACATGGGCGGGGACAACGCGCTGATTTGCGCCGATGTCGGCCAGAACAGCTACGAGGAGGTCAACATTATCGAGAAGGGAGGCAATTACGGCTGGCGTTCCATGGAGGCCACGCACTGCTTCGACTACTTGAACCCGAACGACCATCCCGAAAGCTGCAACACCGACGGCATGACCATGCCGATCGTCGAATACAAGAACTGCAACGTGTTCGAGGCCGAGGAGTGCAAGGGGCTTTCGGTTACCGGCGGCTTCGTCTACCGCGGCGACCACGCTGACTGGGATGGCCTCTACTTCTTCGGAGACTGGAGCAAGAACTTCGCCCAGCATGACGGGCGGATCTATGTCGCCCGCAACGGGGGCGACGGCAACTGGTCCATGGAGGACGTCAACGTCACCAACATGGAACAGTTCAATGCCTACGTGAACGGTTTCGGTCAGGACAATGCGGGCAATGTCTACGTGACCGCGACCGATACCTTGGGGCCGGTCGGCGGTACGGATCGCATCTACAAGATCGTTCCGGCTAACTGACCTGACCTGTCTGTCGATCACGGCGGCGACCTGGCCTGGTGTTTTGTGACACCGGGTCGGGCGTCGCCGGCGTTCGCTTTCCGTTTTCATCGTTAGAGGAACAAGGAGTCGCCTATGGCGATCGGTTTTGTTGCCCTGATCCGGTGCGTCGCCCTGGTTATTGCGCTCGGCTTTACCTTCAGCGCGGGCGTCTCGTTCGCTCAGGACGAGGAAGAGGCCGAATTCGGCCTGACGAAGTCATTTCTTTCGGACGACGAGAACATCGCCACCGGTGCGGCCGTTTGGGAAAAGAGATGCCGGTTCTGTCACGGGAAAGGCACCTATCCGGGCAAGGCGCCGAAGCTGCAGCCGTCTCGCTACCAGCCGGGCTTCATCTTCGCGCGCGTAACGTTCGGGTTTCGTGGCATGCCGGCCTTCGACGAGGAGTTCACGGACGACGAGCGTAAATCGGTGGTCGCGTATATCCTCAGCGATGAATTCGCGCCGTGACCGATCGTAGATGGGGTATCGGCGACCGGGGGAAGAAACGAGAGCGCTGACGCCGAAGGCGTTCAAACGCTATAAGAATAAGAAGAGTTGCGAGGAAACCAGGGATGGCCGAACCTTTGTCGGGACCTCACGTCGTGGCGGATGAGGCGGAAGCGCTGCACGTTCAGCGCTTCTCGATCGCCTATGAGTATCCCGTTTATTTCACGAGAGACGCGTTCGACTCGCGCAACACGGTGCTCGCGGATGCACTCACGCGCCGTGAACCGGGGAAGCGCCACCGTTTCCTGCCGATGGTGGACGAGGGGCTTCTCGGCAGTTATCCGGACCTTCCCGCCGCTATTGCCGCTTATGCCGCCGCTCATGCCGATCGACTGGAGCTGATAGCACCGGCCGAGATCGTGCCGGCTGGTGAAGCCTGCAAGAACGATCCCGCTCTGGTGGAACGCCTTCAAAGGCGACTCTACGAACTCGGTGTCGATCGCCATTCCTATACCGTGGCGATCGGCGGCGGAGCGATGCTGGATCTCGCGGGCTATGTCTCGGCGACGGCCCATCGCGGTATCCGCCACGTCCGCATGCCGACGACCGTGCTCGCCCAGGACGATTCGGGCGTCGGGGTGAAGAACGGCGTCAACGCCTTCGGCATAAAGAACTTTCTCGGGACCTTCGCCCCGCCGGCGGCGGTGGTGAACGATTTCGATTTCCTCGACATGCTGCCCGCCCGCGACCGCATCGCCGGCATGGCCGAGGCGGTGAAGGTCGCGCTGATCCGCGACGGGGCCTTCTTCGCCTGGCTCGAACAGCGGGCCGACGATCTCGCGGCCTTCGTTCCGGATGCGGTCGAATACCTGGTTCGCCGTTGCGCGGAGCTTCACATGCGTCAGATCGCGCATGGCGGCGACCCGTTCGAGACGGGAAGCGCGAGGCCGCTCGACTACGGGCACTGGTCGGCGCACAAGCTGGAGGCGATCAGCGGCCATGCCGTCCGCCATGGCGAGGCGGTGGCGATCGGCATGGCGCTCGATACCCGCTATGCGGTGCTTGCCGGCATGCTGACCTCCGGAGCGGAGGAGCGCGTGTGTCGCCTGCTGAAGCGCCTTGGGTTCGATCTCTGGCACCCCGGCTTGGAGGCGCGGAACAAAGCCGGCGAGCTTGTCCTGCTGCGGGGGCTACAGGATTTCCGCGAACATCTCGGCGGCGAGCTCACCATCACGCTGCTGCGCCAGATCGGGGTCGGCGAGGAGGTTCATCATATGGATGAAAGGTTGATCCTCGAGTCCCTCGCCTGGCTCAAGAAACGCTATGCCAAGGGCTGAGAGCGACGTTCGGAGCTGTCAGAGGAACTCGACCGGTTTCTCCCAGACGGCCAACACCACGCAGCCTTCCTCGCTGACGACGGCATGACCGGTGCCGGGCGGGCTCACCATCATGGTGCCCGCCCCGTGCACGCCGTTATCGTCGATCTGCGAGCCGTTCAGGATCAGGATGTGCTCGTAGCCTGCATGGCGGTGGCGGGGAACGGTGGCGCCGGGTGCGTAACGAAGGAACGCCGCTGACGATCCGCCATTTTCCGCCCGGTAGATCCAGGACACTTCGATCCCCTCGCGGAAGGGCTGCCAATCGCGGCCATTTGGGGTGAGCGCGGCGTCCAGGTCGACGTCCCAGCTCTTGCCCTCCGTCATGCTCCGATCGCCGTGAGGAACGCCGCCGCGGTCGAGACCGCGCCGAACACGCCTCCCTGCATCTTGATCATCTTCAGTGCCGCCTCGTGGTTGCCGGTGTCGGTCGCCCCGCAACAGTCCGCCAGCAGCACGCATTCGAAGCCGCGGTCGTTGCCTTCGCGCATCGTCGTATGCACGCAGACATCCGTGGTGATGCCGGTCAGCACGATGTTGCGGACGCCGCGGGTATGCAGCATCAGCTCGAAGTCGGTGGCGCAGAAAGTGCCCTTGCCCGGTTTGTCGATCACCGGTTCGCCGGGTTCCGGGGCAAGCTCGGGGATGATCTCCCACCCTGGCTCGCCCCGGACGAGGATGCGCCCGCAAGGGCCGGGGTCGCCGATGCCGGCGCCGATCTGTCGGGATCGCCAGCGCTTGTTGGCGGGAAGGTCGGAGAGGTCGGGGCGATGGCCTTCGCGGGTGTGGAAGATGTGGAACCCTTGCGCGCGCATCGCCGCCAGCACGCCGGAGATCGGACCGATCGGGGCGCGGGTGTTGGAAAGGTCGTAGCCCATCTTGTCGACATAACCGCCTTCGCCGCAGAAGTCGGCCTGCATGTCGATCACCACCAGCGCGGTGTTCTCGGGCCGCAGGTCGCCGTCATAGGGCCACGGGTAAGGGTCGGCATCCACATAGCGCTCGGACATCGTCTCACACTCCCTCCGAATGTCTCGGCGCCACCAGCGCAAGCGGCGTGCCATAGCGAAGTTCAGGCGGCACCGATCATCGGCTGAACATTTCCGCGACGATCGCCTAAAATTCCGGCAAGTTCATCCCATTGTAGCCATTCAATAGGGCGGTTCACCCGTATTCCTGCTCTTGGCATGGGCTTTGAGTGAGCCCGGTCCGGCATCAAACCTGGAGGACCGGATGCACATCACGAACGCCTTGAAGACTGCGGCGGCGGCCGCGGCGATCGGTGGGCTTGCCCTCGCCGTATCGTCCCATGCCCAGGCGCAGGGCCGCTCGGACATCCTCATCGCCGTCGGCGAGCAGGGGCCGAACTCCCTGGACACCCACGGCACCGCCGCGAACGACTACACCCGGATGATCGCGTGGAACGTCTATGACCGTCTGGTGAGCCACGGCACCAAGACCCTGGATGACGGCACCGTCGTCTACGACGTGAACACCGTGACGCCCGAGCTTGCGGAAAGCTGGGAGGTGAGCGAGGACGGCACCGTCATCACTTTCCATCTACGGAAGGACGCGGTCTTCCACGACGGCTCGCCCGTGACCGCTCATGACGTCAAATGGTCCTTCGATCGGGCTGTCACCGTCGGTGGCTTCCCGTCCATCCAGATGGCGGCCGGCTCGTTCGAGAAGCCCGAGCAGTTCAAGGCGATCGACGACCATACCTTCCAGATCACCCTGCCGAAGGCGAACAAGCTGGCCCTCCCCGATCTCACGGTGCCGGTGCCGATCGTCATTAATGCCGACGTCGCCAAGGAGCACGCGACCGAGGAAGACCCCTGGGCGCTGGAATGGCTGCAGCGCAACACCGCCGGAGGCGGTGCCTATGAGATCGAGGCGTGGCGACCGGGCTCGGAAATCGTGTTCTCGCGGTTCGAGGACTGGAAGTCCGGGCCGCTGCCGGCGATGCAGCGGGTCGTCTATCGTCAGGTGCCGTCGGCCGGCACGCGGCGCGCCCTGATCGAACGCGGCGACGTCGACATCTCGATCGGTCTGCCGCCGAAGGATTTCGCCGAGATGGAGGAAGCGGGCGACATCAACGTCGTCGGCGTGCCGGTCCAGTCGGCGGTCCTCTACATCGACATGAATGTCGCCATGCCGCCCTTCGACAACAAGCTGGTGCGGAAGGCGGTGGCCTATGCGGTGCCGTATGAGGAGATCATGTCCTCGGCGCTCTATGGTCGTGCCTTGCCGATGTTTGGCGCCGAGCCCGGCGCACCCTATGAGCCTACCTGGCCGGTTCCGTCGCCCTATCACACGGACCTTGAGAAGGCGAAGGCGCTGCTGACCGAAGCCGGCTTCCCCGACGGGTTCGAGACCCAGCTCTACTACGATCTCGGGCAGGCGACGACGCGCGAGCCCATCGCGCTCCTGGTCCAGGAATCGCTCGGCAAGATCGGCATCCGCGCCCAGGTGAACAAGGTGCCGGGCTCCAACTGGTTCGCCCAGATGGCCGAGAAGTCGATGCCGATGGTCGTCGCCGACTTCTACGCGTGGCTGGACTGGCCCGAATACCACTTCTTCTGGACCTATCACGGCGGCAACAACTCGGTCTTCAACACCGCCAACTACGTCAACCCGACCCTCGACGCGATGATCGATCAGGCGCGCTTTGAGACCGATCAGGGCGTCTACGAGAACCTGATCAAGGACATGGTCGGGCTGGTGATGGAGGAGGTGCCGCGGGTGCCGATCCTGCGCTGGTACCTCGACACGGCGATGCAGCCCAACATCGAGGGCTACACCTACTGGTTCCACACCATGCTGGACTTCCGGACGCTCAGCAAAGAGTAGGGACCGCGCCAAGCGGGGCCGGCCGTCGCGCCGGCCCCGTCCCGTTTTCACATGTCCATCGGAGCAGAAGGCATGGCGACCTACGTACCCGGCCTCTATCCATGGCCTTTCGACGGCGATCTGAGCCCGCGGAACACGGCTCTGATCGCCATCGACATGCAGGTCGATTTCTGTGGTCCCGACGGCTGGCTCGACCAGCGTGGGCTCGACATCGCCAATACCCGGCGCGCGATCGCGCCGCTGCAGCGGGTGATGGCGGCAATGCGGGCGGCGGGTTATCCCGTGCTGCACACCCGCGAAGGCCACCGCCCGGACCTGTCCGATCTGCCGGAGAACAAGCGCTGGCGGTCGCGACAGGCCGGCCTCGGCATCGGCGATGAGGGGCGCCTCGGCCGCGTTCTGACCCGCGGCGAGCCGGGGTGGGAGATCATCCCCGAGGTCGCGCCGCTTCCTGGCGAGACGGTCATCGACAAGTCGGGGAAAGGCTCGTTCTACGCCACCGACCTCGACCAGATCCTACGGTCGAAGGGCATCCGCAATCTGGTGATCACCGGCGTCACCACCGATTGCTGCGTCCAGTCGACCATGCGCGACGCCAACGACCGCGGCTACGAATGTCTGCTGCTCGAAGACTGCTGCGGCGCGGCCGAGCATGCGAACCACCTCGCCCAGATCCACATGCTGACGCTGGCGGGCGGGCATTACGGGTCGATCTCCACCGCCGATGCCCTGATCGAAACCCTGGCGATGATGGAGGCGGCCTGATGCTGCCGCAGGTGAAGTCCGAACCCTATCCGTGGCCCTTCGACGGACGCTGGTCGCCGGCGGATACTGCCCTGATGATCATCGACATGCAGGTCGATTTCTGCAAACCGGGCGGTTATGTGGACGCGATGGGCCTCGGCGTCGAACTGACCGGGGCGCCGATCATGCCGACCCGGCGGGTGCTCGAAGCAGCCCGCACGTACGGCCTCCACATCATCCATACCCGCGAAGGTCACCGCCCGGACCTCGCGGACCTCAACCCCAACAAGCGCTGGCGCTCGGCCCGCACCGGGGCCGAGATCGGCCAGCCTGGACCCTGCGGGCGCATCCTCACCCGCGGCGAGCCGGGATGGGAGATCGTGCCGGAACTCACGCCGCTGCCGGGCGAGCCGGTGATCGATAAGCCGGGGAAGGGGGCGTTCTACGCCACCGACCTCGACCAGATCCTCCACCGCCTCGGCATCCGCAACCTGATCTTCACCGGCGTCACCACCGATTGCTGCGTCCACACCACCATGCGTGACGCCAACGACCGCGGTTACGAGTGCATGCTGCTGTCGGACTGCTGTGCCGCCACCGAGGTCGCCAATCATGAGGCCGTGCTGACCTTCACGCAGATGGGCCATGGATTGTTCGGCACGGTGGCGCCGTCCGAAGCTCTGCTCGACGTACTGGAGAAACAGTCCGTACCTGCGTGAAGGCGGTGGAATCCGGTCGCCGGCACCCTGAAAGAAGGCGATTCATTTAGCGATTCCACATCGGTATCCTGCGCGGATGCCGTTGCCAGTGACGACGCGGGACAGTTTCAGGCAGCATCTGGAAGCGCTCGGAATCGGGCGTGGTGCCCGTATCGCCGTTCATAGCCGCCTGACCGCGTTCGGCGAGATCGAGGGCGGAGCGGCGATGATCGCCGACGTCCTGGTCGAGACCGTGGGCGAGGACGGGACGGTCGTCGTCCCGACCTATGTCCTCGGCGCGCCGGCCGACGAAATCTACGATCCCACCACGACCCCCAGCCGCAAGGTCGGCCTGCTTCCGGAAGAGATCAGGCAGCGCCCCGGCGCCCGGCGGAGCCTGTGCCCGATCCACAACCACGCCGCGATCGGTGCCGAAGCGGCGGTCGTCGAGCGGCCGGACGGGCGGACTTCGCTCGGTCCAGGCTCCGACTTCGAGGCGCTGCATGATGCCGGCTTCGACCTCGTCCTGCTCGGCTGTCGCTACCAGGAAGGTGCGACCTATCTCCACCACCTCGAAGTCCTGGCGGAAGTGCCGTACCGCGAATGGATCACCCTCCATCGCCGGATACGCCGCCGAGATGGCCGCGAGGCGGACATGGAGGTCCGCTACTACGCCCAGCGTACCGGCATGCCGCCAAGCGATTTCTCCGGCGTCGGACCGCTGCTGGCGGAGTTGGGCCTCGACCGCCGCGTGCGCTGCCCGCTGGGCATGAGCCATGCCGTCTCGCTCGATGCACTCCATCGGGCGGGGCTCGACTGCCTCTCCCGCGATCCCTGGGCCTGGGCCGGAAAACAGCAAGACGCGGATAGCGCGTTGGCGGGGGCAGGCGTCTCTTGAGCACGGACGATGACAGGCGGCTCAGGCTTCTCTTTGTCTGCGCGGGCTCGCAGGAGGAGGGGCTCGGCCACATCTTCCGCAGCGTCAGCCTGGCCCATGCGGCGGCGAAGCGGCATGACGTCGAGATGATCGCCTGCATTCCGGCGAGCCTCGATCATCTTCTTGCCGAGATTTCCGTGCCGGTGACGCCATTGGCTGACCGCAGTCGGCTGGCTGCCACCGTTGCCGAGCGGCGGGCCGACATCGTTATCTTCGATACCCTGTCCGTGCGCGGCGAGGTCATGGCGGCGGCGCGGCGGGCGGCGCCGACGCTGGTGTCGACCTCGCCGATCTTCGATCGGATGGATGAGGTCGACATCCTGTTCACCCGTGCAGACCCGCCGGCCGACCTGCCGCCAGAGGTCGCGGTCTATGCAGGGCTCGACTACGCGATCTTCAGCGAGCACTGCGTGCCGATCCCGGACGCGGTCTACGAGGCCAATCTCGCCGCCGGGCCGCTGTCGGTCGCCCTCGGTATCGGCGGCGGCGATTCCGCCAACGACACCGGCCGCGCCCTCAATCTGCTGCTGAAGGTCGAGCAGCCCTGCGTGGTGTGGGTGCTGGTGGGCGACGCCTTCGGCCATTCCCTCGACGACATGCTGGCGAAGGTCCGCCCCAGCCGCCACGAGGTCGTCTTCGCCCGCACCAGCCGTTCGCTGTGGCGGGTCGCCGCCAACTGCTCGCTGGGAATCTTTTCCAGCGGCCTGTCGACGCTCGAAGCAGTCTATGCGGGCCTCCCCGTCATCTCGGTCCATCGCCGCAACGACGCCTCGCGCGGGTTCCGCACCGCCTATGACTCGCTCTGCCTCGATGGCGGGTCGTTCGAGGACGGCAGCTTCGCCGTCGTCCGCGACATCGTCGGGCGGCTCCACGACGACCGCGACGAACTGCGGACGATCCGCCGCAGGCTTCACGGCGTGATCCCCGGCAACGGCGCCAACGCCATCGTCGAGGTGCTGGAGCGGCGGCTGGAGGTGGTGTCGTGACGACGGGCGCCATCGTCCTCGCCCGCACCGGCGCCGCCCGCCTGCCCAACAAGGCGCTGATCGACGTCGAGGGCCGGCCGCTGATCTGGTACACGCTCGTCCGCCTGATCGAGCGCTGGCCGCACCGGGTGATCGCGGCGATCCCGGCGGATGCGTCGGAGGATGCTCTTGCCGACTACTGCGCCGGTCTCGGGGTCGGCGTGTTCCGCGGCGAGACGCGGGACGTTCACCGCCGCTTCCTCGACGCATGCCGGGCGTTCGGGCTGGACGCGGCGGTGCGGGCCAATGGCGACAGCCCGCTGCTCGATCCCGCCCTGCTGGTGCGGGGCGTCGAGACCCTTCGCGAGCGGTCGCTCGATTTCGTGACGAACCTGCGGCCGCGCTCCTATCCTTACGGTGTCGCCTGCGAGGCGGTGACGACCGCGCTTCTGGAGCGGACGCGCGACGCGGTGACCGATCCGGTTGAGCGGGAGCACATGACGTCCTGGTACTACGCCCATCTCGACGCGCTGCGCTGGACCAATCTGGAGAACCCGGCGGCCGGCGCCGATGCGGCCAGGATCGCCGCGGTCGACGTCACCGTCGACACGCCCGAGGACCTCGCCGCGTTCCGGCGCTTCGTCGCGACGGTCGGTGCCGGCCGTGCCTGGGCCGACGTGGGCTATGAAGAGGCGCTCGCCCGCGGCGGGTTCGACGCCGCTGAGGCACCTTCGGAGATGCCGCCCGCATGCTGACCATCTTCAACATCCGGCCCAAGGGCCTCAACATCGGCAACGACGTCATCGCCCGCGCCACCCGGCATTTCCTGGAGCAGGCGTTCAGCGAGGAGATCAACCTGATCACCCTGCCGGCGACGGCGGCATTTGAGGCCCATACCATCGCCGGCCTCACCGCCCGCACGATCTACGAGATCAATCAGTACGGCCACGGCGTGGTGCTGGGCGGCGGCAACATCTACGAGAACAACAACCTCGACATCAACCTGAACGCCCTCGCTGCCCTCTCCCCGCCGCTGATGCTGTTCAGCCTGTCGCACGGGCGGATCTACGGGCGCATGCAGACGATGACCCGGCGCACCGACGAGATGCCGCCGGCGGTGATCCGGGCGCTGAACGAGAAGGCGCTGATCAGCCTGACCCGCGACAAGGCGACGCGCGACCACCTGCACGCGGTCGGGGCCACCAACGCCGAGATCGGTGGCTGTCCGACCCTGTTCCTCGACGAGATGGTGGCAGCCACGACCACCGCGCTTACCGTGGGGCCGGAGACGGTGCTGATCTCGGTCCGCAACCCATCGCTGATGAACGTGCCGCCGGCAAAGCAGGCGCAGGTCTATTCCGACATCTCCGAGATGATCGCCTTCCTGCGGGGCCAAGGGCATGCCGACATCCGCATCCTCTGCCACGACTACCGCGACATCGCCTTCGCGACCTCGTTCCAGGCCCAGGGGGCGGGCTACATCTATGCCGAGGAGATCGAGCAGTACTTGGGCATCCTCCGCATCGCCCGGCTGCTGGTCACCTACCGCCTGCATTCGGCGCTGCCGCGCCTTTCCTTCGGCCGCCCGCAGATCATCCTGAGCTATGACGAGCGCGGCCTGAGCGCCCTGGAGACCGTGGGCATGGCCGGCTGGAACATCGACATGGTGCAGGAGGCGCGACCGGCCGAGGCGGTGGCCGACCGCTACGCGCGCCTCGGCGATCTGGACGTGGAGCGGCAGGCCGCCCAGCCGCAATGGACCCATCTCAAGGGCGCGATGACCCGCGGCTTCGCAGACTTCGCCGCCGCGGTGCGCGCGTTCCAGGCCGGCAATGGCTGAACGGGCAATCGTTAACAATCCGTCAACGGGTTCGGGCCTAGGGTCTTCAGGGATCGACCGCACTGTGGCCGGAAAGGAATCGGAGACCGTCATTATGGACGTCGCGCAGCCCACCTCCCCTAGCCCCTCCCCCCTCAAAGGGCGGAGGGGGACTGGATTGAACGGTGGGTGCCTTGAGCCTCCCTCTCCGCCCCATTGGGGGGGAGAGGGCCGGGGTGAGGTGGGGCGCGCCCCGGCCCATGTTGCCGGAGCAGACAGATAGCGATGCAGCCAGTTCATATCGTCGCGGAGGCCGCCACTACCCATGCCGGGTCGGTCGAGGCGGCGCGTCGGTTGATCGACATGGCGAAGCGCTGTGGCGCCGATTCGGTCAAGTTCCAGATCATCAACCCGGAAGGGCTCTATCTGCCGGTCATCTGGACGGGCGAGACGGCCGAACCCAATCCGGCGATCGCCATGCGCCGGGCGGAGCAGCTTCCCGAGAGCGCCTATCGGGAACTCGCCGATCATGGGCGGGAGGCCGGCATCCCGGTCTCGGCCTCGGTGTTCGACACCGGCGGCCTGGCGCTGCTCAAGACGCTCGACCCGCCCTACGTCAAGATCGCCTCGACCGACCTCGACAATCACGGTCTCCTGCGGGCCGCCGCCGGCAGCGGGCTGCCGATGCTGCTCTCGACCGGCATGGCGACGCTGGATGAAGTCGTGGAGGCCGTCGCCGTGGTCGACGGGACGGGCAACAAGGCGCTGACTCTGCTCCACTGCACCTCGGTCTATCCGTGCCCGCCCGACCTCCTGAACATGGCGTTCATGGACGTGCTGCGGTCGCGCTTCGACTGCTCCATCGGTTTCTCGGACCATTCGCGGACGCCCACCGCTGCCGTGATGGCGGTCGCCAAGGGTGCGGCGGTGATCGAGAAGCATGTCACCCTCAACCGGGCCGCCCCCGGTCCCGACAACGCCAACGCCATGGACGAGGACCAGTTCAGCGCTTATGTGGCGGCGATCCGCGAGGCCGAGGCGGCGATGGGGCCGCGCGAACCCAAGGTCGGCGAGGCCGAGGCATCGGTGGCGAGCCGGGCACGGCGCAGCCTCTATGCCGCCCGCGCCCTCCGGGCCGGCGAGGTGGTGACCGAGGCCGATCTGCTGGTGGTGCGTCCGGCCGGGCCGGCCGCGCCGCCCGATCTCGCCCGTCTCCTCGGACGGAAGCTCAAAGCCGATGTGCCGCAATACCGCCCGGTGACGCCGGAGAGCGTCGCGTGATGGAGGCGCGGATCGCCGAAGCCGCTGGCCTCGACGTCCGGGAGGTGACCCGGCGGCTGCAGCCGCTCCGCCGCGACCTCGTCTCCGACGGCATCGACGAAGCCTTCGCCATCCTTCAGGAGTACGCGCCCTTCCGGCTCCACACGTTCGAGAGCGGCAGTCCCGTCTGGACGTGGCGTATCCCTGAGAAATGGCAGTGCGAGGAAGCCTATGTCGAGACCCTCGACGGCCGGCGGGTGATCGACGCGGCGGTGAACCCGCTGCACGTCGCCTCCTATTCCGCGCCCGTCGATAAGGTGGTGAGCCGCGCCGAGCTGGAAGAACACCTCTTCACCCACCCGCGCATCGACGACGAGCCCGCCTTCATCTTCTATTACTACGACCGCAACTGGGCGTTCAGCTGCGGCCGCGACCTCCGCGAGGCGCTGACCGAGGACGCCTACCGCGTCGTCGTCAGGAGCCGGTTCGAGAAAGGGCGGATGAAGGTCGCCGAGCAGCGCCTGCCCGGCGAGACCGACGAATGGATCGTCCTCGACGCCCATATCTGCCATCCGCTGCAGGTGAACGACGGACTGATCGGGGTGATGACCGGCCTCGCGGTGATGAACGCCTTGGCGCGGCGCCCGAAGCGCCGGTTCGGCTATATCCAGCTCGTGACGCCCGAGAATATCGGCGCGACCGCCTGGCTCAGCCGCAACGAGGACATGATCCCCCGCATCAAGGGCGGCATCTGCACCGAGATGACGGGCCTGCCGCAGGCCCCGGCGCTCCAGCTTTCCTATCGCGGCGACACCGAGGTCGACCGGGTGTTCCGCCATGTCCATCTCCAGGCCGAGCCCGACGCCTGGGCGATCCCCTATCGCGGGTTGATCGGCAATGACGAGCGCCAGTTCAACGCACCGGGCGTCCGCATCCCGATGCTCTCCTACGCCCGCGCCCTGCCCTGGGGGCATCCCGACCGGCCGTTCCGCCAGTATCACAGCGCCCGCGACGACCTCGACCTCGTCGACTGGGACGCCTTCGACCGCTCGGTCGAGACGATCCTCGAGATGCTCGACGCGCTGGAGGCCAATGTCTTCCCGGTCAACCGCTTCAAAGGCGAGCCGTTCCTCTCGGGCTACGACCTCGCCCTCGACCGCAACAAGCATCTGCTCGCCTTCCGCGAACGGCTCCGCATCCTCGACTGCATCGACGGCAGCCTGTCGATCGTCGACATCGCCGAACGCCTGGAGGCGGATTTCTGGACGGTGAAGGCGTTCGTCGACGCCCTTGCCGAGGTCGGGCTGGTCGAGATCGCGACCGAACCGAGGCCGGCACGATGACCGGCACCTTCGACGACCGCTGGGAATCGGACATCTATAGCCGCGGGCGGTTGCTGAACCGCTACCCGTTCCATGAGGTCATCACTTTCCTGATGCGCCATGCGCCGGCCGATCGCGCGTCGGTCGGGGTGCTGGAGCTGGGCTGCGGTGCCGGCAACAACTCGCTGTTCGTCGCGCGCGAAGGGATGCGCGCGCACGCCATCGACGGGTCGGAAAGTGCCATCCGCACCGCCCGCGAACGTTTCGCCGAGGCTGGCCTCGATGGCGACATCCGGGTCGGCGACTTCGCCGGCCTGCCCTGGCCCGACGCGAGCTTCGACTTCGTCTTCGACCGCCTGTCGCTCACCTGCAGCAACCGCGCCGGGATCACCGCCGCGCTCGACGAGACGCGGCGGGTGCTGAAGCCGGGCGGGCGGCTGATGTCGATGATCTACAGCACCGAGCATGGCGACCGCCGCTTCGGCCGGCCGATGGGCGACGGCACCTACGCCGATTTCGCCGAGGGCTATTTCGCCGGCCTGCCGATGACTTTCTTCGCCTCGCCCGAGGATGTCGACGACCTCTACGCCGCGCGCTTCGTGCTGGAGGAGAAGGTCCTCACCGTCGAGACCGATCTGCTGGCCGGGAAGCCCGCGGCGGCGCGCTGGCGTCTGGTCGGGCGCCGCGAGGCGGACTGACCGTGGACCCGGTCGCCGCCCTGCTGGGCCGGGCGGGAGATCGTCCCGAGGACCCGGCCGTCGTACAGGGTGGGCTCACCGTCACTTATGGCGCTTTCGCCGAGCGCGTCATGTGGCTGGCCGGTGCCTTCGCCCGAGCGGGCGAGGCGCCGAAGGTGCTGATCGACCTGCCGCAGGGGGCCGATGCCTATGCCGCGATGTTCGCCGCGCTGATGGCTGGTGGCACCTATTGCCCCGTCAACCGCGAGGCCCCGGCGGCAGCGCAGGAGCGCGTGTTCCGCGCCTTCGCGCCGTCGGTCGTCGCGACCGATGCCGCCACCGGCCGGCGGCCGTGGATGGAGGGGGCGGTGCTGGTGGACGTCGCCGGCTGCGACGCCTCGCCGTTGCCTGCGCCGCGCGAACCGGCTGAGGCCGCCTATGTGATGTTCACCTCCGGCTCGACCGGGATTCCCAAGGGCGTGGTCGTGCCGTCGGCCGGCCTCGCCCATTACTGCGACTGGGCGGCGGCGTTCGAAGCGGGCCCCGGCGACCGCTGGTCGCAGCATCCGAACATCGCCTTCGACCTCAGCGTCCTCGACATCTACGGCGCGCTCACACGCGGAGCGAGCCTGCACCCGCCGGCGGGCCCCGCCGATCGGCTGATGCCTGGTGCGCTCGCCCGGCGCGAGCGGCTCACGATCTGGAACTCGGTCCCGACCGCAATCGACCTCGTCGTCGAAGCCCGGCAGGCGACGGCGGAAACCTTCGCCTCGGTGCGCATGGCGTCGTTCTGCGGGGAGCCGCTGCGGGGCCGGCATCTTCGCGCGCTGTTCGAGGCCCGGCCGGACATGCGCGTCCAGAACACCTATGGCCCCACCGAGGCCACCGTCTCCTGCACCGAGGTCGCCCTCGATGCCGCGGATTTCGAGGCGCTGTGCCGGCCGGTCGCGAGCCTCGGCGCCGCCATCCCCGGGATGGAGCTTCATCTGATCGATGGGCCGGACGCGGACCACGGTGAGATCGCCATCGCCGGTCCCCAGGTCGCGCTCGGCTATCTCGGCGACCCCGCCCGCACGGCGCGGAGCTTTCCCGTGGTCGATCTACCCGACGGACGCAGGCTCCGGGTTTACCGCACCGGCGATCTGGCGCGGCGGGAGGAAGGACTGCTCTATTTCGAAGGCCGGGCCGACCGTCAGGTGAAGATCACCGGCCACCGCATCGAGCTCGGCGAGATCGATGCCGCTGTCGAGCGGCTGAGCGGTGCTCCGGCCGCGAGCGTGGTGGTGAACGACCGCATCGTCACCTTCCTGGCGACGGCCGAGGGCGCCGACTCTGCGGCGCTGAGGGCGCGCCTTCGCGACGCGTTGCCGGCCTATGCGGTCCCGACGTCGATCGTTCCGCTGGCCGAATTCCCACGGACGCCCAACGACAAGGTCGATTTCGAGGCTCTGACGGCGATGGCGGGACGGGGTCATGCCGCGGCCTGACCCTTACGCCCTGGTCGCCGCGGCCCTGGAATGCCCGCTGGATGCGCTGGACGCCGACAGCGGGCTCGACCGAGAGCCGGCGGCGTGGGACAGCATGGCGCACCTTCGGGTCATGCTGGCGCTCGAAGAGGTCTACGGGATCGTTATCGACGACGAGACCATCGAACGCTACGCGCGGATGGCGGCGATCCTCGACCTCCACGCCGCCGCCCGCCCATAAGAAAAGGGCGGCGGCCTTGCGGCCGCCGCCCGATCCTTCGTTCGAACGTCGCTTCTACTGAAGCATCACGTCGCGGACGCGCTGATCCTCGGTAACCTCGAGGTAGTCGTCCTCATTGTAGTCGGGGAACTGCTCGAGCTGCTCCTCGGTGATGCCGCCCTTGAGCAGGACCTGGTCCTCGGAAATCAGCGTGAGCTGATCCAGTGGGATCGCGACTTCCTTGTCGCCGATACCCAGGATGCCGCCGAACTCGATGATCGCGTAGGCGGTGTTGTCGCCGCGGCCGATCACCACGTCCTCGACATCGCCGATGTCCTCGCCATTGGCGTCGACCACGTCACGGTCGGTCAGCTCGTCCGCGCGCAGCCCGTAGATCGGGTTGTCGTCCAGCGGCTTCGAAGCCATGGCGCTCTGCTTGCCGTTGGTGGCAGGAGCCGTCTCGTCCATGGTTTCGTCCACGGCCGCGGTGTCCGCCGGGGCGACCGCGTTGCTGTCGGCGGTGACGTCGGCGTTCATGTCGGTGTCGATGTCGGTCCCAGCGGCCGTATCCATCTCGGGATCGGTCGCGGTCCCGGCGGCGACGTCCATGTCCTCGTCGACGCTGGTGTCGATATCGGAGCCGACAGCCGCGTCGGCGGTCTCGTCCTCGCTCAGATTGAGGTCGAGGGCGCTGTCGTTCTCGATATCGCTGTTGGCGGCGATATCCGTGGCCGCCATGTCGTCGGTCGTATCACCGGTCATGGCGAGCTGCTGGCGAACAGGGGTCAGGGCCTCCTGGAGCGACTTACCGGCCTGCTGCCAGTCGCTGTCCTGGATCGCCGACTTGGCGTCCGAGAGGCTGTCCTCGACATCCTGCCAGTCCGCCTTGGCCTGATCGTCCGCGACGCTGGCGCCGGTGTCGATCTGGCTGAGCGCCTGGTTGACGGCGTCCAGAGCCTCGTCCTGGTTCTCGTCGGCGACGGCGTCCTTCGCGTCCATGATCGCCGACTGGAGATCACGGGCGGAACGCCGCTCCATGTCCTGCTTCACCGTGGTGTCCGTGCCGGCCGCCGTCATTTCGGCGTCGGTCGCTTCCATGGTGGCGCCGGTCTCGTCGCTCTTGACCTGCTCGACGGTCACCTTCGGCTCGCCCTGCTTGACCTCGACGTTGGGCTCACCCTGCTTGACGGTGACCTCCGGTTCGGCCTGTTTCACCGTGACCTTGGGTTCCGCCTGCTCGACGCTCACCTTCGGATCGGGAACCTCGACCGTGACCTTCGGTTCCGGGACCTCGACGGTCACTTCCGGTGCCTTGGTTTCGACGTTGACTTCCGGGGCGCCTGCAGTGGCATCGGCCTGGGCCTGCGGCGCCGTGGTGTTCATCGTGTCGCTGTCCGTGTTCTGGGCGTTGGCCATCCAGACAGGGGTCATGACGGCAAGAACCGCCGCGACTGCAACTGATGACTTGATCATTCCGAATACCCTCCGTGTACTCTTATGTCCCTCGCAGGCCGTGACTGAGTGCCCGCGAGTTGTTCTGTTTCGTTGACGGCTTCATGCCGCCCAAAGACACGAGAGAAACATGCAATCCGGATGATCGGTTGCGCGTTTTGCGGTTTTGTCTTGACAGACGCGTCTGGTTAGTCTTTTTTCTCGCCCCTTTCCTATCCGGATACTTCACTGGCCGCGCGGACGAGGAATGCCTCGAACTGCCGCACGGAGCGAGTCTGGTCGAACAGCACCCCCTTCGTGGCCGCAATCCGCTCGCTGACGGCGAGGCGACGGTCGCGATCCGTTCCCAGCCCGACAGCGATCTCGACATAGGCGGCGGCATCCTCGGCGATGCAGTCCGCGACCCCCATCCGGCGATAGAAGCCATAGGTCAGCCGGCCCCGCAGATAGGGCGAGGGCAGGGTCACCACCGGCGTGCCGGTCGACAGGCATTCGAGACTGGTCTTCCCGCCCGAGAACACCGGCGTGTCGAGGACGACATCGGCGACACCGAGGAGGCGGACGAAATCCTCCCGGTCGACATGGGGCAGAAACCGTATCCGGCCCTCGATATCGGGTGCCGTCCGCTCCATCCGGGACAGCAACAGGCGGTTCCAGTGCTCGCGATGGCCGGACAGCAGGTAGAGCACGCCCTCCGGGTCGCGGCGCAGGATGTCCGCGTAGATCGCGTCATAAGCCGGATGGTACTTGAACAGGCTCTGGGCGCTGACATAGGCGGTGCGGTCGGGATCGAGGCCGAGCCGCTCCCTGTCCGCTGCGCGCCAGGTCACCGCTGGTCTGGCATGGCAGAGCAGCAGGTCGTCGAGTTTAGCCAACCGCTCGCTGTAGGCTGCCTCGGCGCCGGAGTCGGGGTCGAAATCGCGGGCCGAGAGGAAGTAGTCGACATTGGCGACGCCGGTTGTGAACGGGTGGCCCCAAGTGGCGATCTGCACCGGCGCCATGCGGGCATGGGCGATGAAGTAGGTGGCGGGGTCCATGCCGATGTCGGTGAACAGAAGCGCATCCATTCCCGCCTCGGCGATTGCCGAACGCGCGGCGGAAAGGTCGCGGGGCAGTGGGATGTAGCGATCGGCGCTGTCGCGAATGGCGGCGTTTACGGCATCGTCGGCCTCACCGACCTGAAACACCGTGACCGTGAAGCGTTCCCGGTCGACGGCGGCAATCGTCCCGCGGAACAGATCGCCGATGGTGTGATCCTTGAAGTAGGTCGAAACGAAGCCGAGCCGCAGGCGCCCGTCCGGATTCGGCACCGTCCTTCGAAGATCCTGGACGAGGGCGGGGCAGGCTTCGCTGAACATTGCGCTTGCCGCCTGCTGGAGGGCGCGGTCGTTCTCGCCGTGATAGGCGAGATAGAAGTTGGTCCAGTCGCATTCCTTCAGCGGGTCGGCGAGCTTCCATCCCTCGCGCCGGACAGCGGCGATCCCTTCGGCGAAGCGTGCGCGGGCTGCGACGATCGCGGTCTCCGATTCCGGGATCGGCGGAAGAAGCGTCGCTCGCTTGATGCGGAGACCGGCCTGCGGTCGACCGACGAAGGCGGTGTCGAACGCTCCGGCGGCGTCGTCCGTCCGCCCCTCCGCTTCGAGAACCAGGCCCAGGTTATAGTGGCTCTCGGCGCTGTCGGGTGCCGCCTGAACGGCGCTCGCGAAGCAGGCTTCCGCTTCTCGCAGCCGGCCGGTCTCGCGAAGCAGCGTGCCGAGATTGTTGAGCGCCGCGACCGATTCGGGCCGTAACTCGATCACCCTGCGATAACTTGTTTCCGCCTCATGCGTCAGGCCCGAGCGGCGGAAATGGTTGCCGAGGTTGAAGTGAGCCTCGGCGAGGTACGGGTTCAGATCGACCGCTGTCTCGAAGCTCCTGCGTGCGGCCGCTTCATCGCCGAGGGCGTCGCGGATGATGCCGAGATTGCAGTGCGCCTCGGCAAGATAGGGTTTCCGTCGCAGTGCCGCTTCCAGGCAGGAGGCGGCTTCTTCCAGACGCCCTTGCTGGCGCCGCACCCCGGCGAGATTGAGGAGTCCCTGAACGAGCGCCGGCTGCTGTTGCAGGGCTTCCTCCAGGACCGCAGCGGCTTCGTCCAGGCGGCCCGCGGCGCGCAGGGCATCGCCCAGATTGCAGTAGACCTCGGTGAATTGGGGATTCTCCGCGAGCAGGGCGCGGTAGCCCGCCACGGCTGCCGCGAGATCGCCCGCCCGGTGATGCGCGACCGCCTCCTTGAAGCGCTCGGCCACGGTCGATCCCGGTCCGGGCGTGGGTTGTTCCGTTGACACCTTACGATCCTTCTCGCCTCCGCGTTATAGTCCGAGCCGATGCGGTCTGGCGATTCTGCAATATCCTTCCTTAGGGCGGCACGGCTGTGCTGCGGGGCTGCCTTCGTCGTTGCCGCCGCACCGGCATGGGCCGGCTTCGCGGAGGGAGTCGCCGCCTACGATCGCGGCGATTTCGCCGAAGCCATTGCCGAATGGCAGCCGCTGGCCGACACCGGCGACAAGCGCAGCCTTTACAACCTTGCGACGATGTATCGGCTCGGCCGTGGCGTGGCCGTCG
>MDTD01037801.1_pt1 | contig 22357 bp, 18 predicted proteins | sample 811221 | NCBI WGS metagenome assembly MDTD01 (sample SAMN05326646, study PRJNA326480) | marine metagenome | isolation source: seawater | place: Pacific Ocean: South West | collected 2011 | reverse complement strand
GACGAGGAGGAGAGCGGCTCCGGCGACGAGGAGGAGAGCGGCTCCGGCGACGAGGAGGAAAGCGGCTCCGGCGACGAGGAGAGCGGCTCCGGCGACGAGAGCGGCAGCGGCAATGCCAATGCTTCCGGCAGCGGCCCCTCGGAAAGCGACCAGGCCAAGCAGGGCGTCAAGGATGCCTTCAAGTCCGGCGCCAAGAGCACGGCCGGAACAGGCGGCGGCACCGCGGCTGGCGAAGGCGGTTCGCGGATCGGCAGCAGCCAGGTGTCGGATGCCGCCGACAAGGCCGGCAGCACCTGAGGGCCGGGAGAATGGATGCCTACGCCTGCCCGAACCGGGACACCCTGCCGCCGCTGCTGGACATCCAGCAGAACGGCATGGGGGATGTCGTCCTGGCCTGCTGGCTGATCGAAAGCGCCGCCGGCTGCGGCCGGTCGCTTCAGGTCAATCCGCGACGGTGGAGCGGTCTGCCGCGGCTCCTGGGCATTCCGTCCGCATCGGTCACCGCACGCGAAGGCCGCAGCGCGACCCAGGACGAGTCCCTCGGGTTGCGCTACGAGTATCGTCTCGTGCAGCAGGCCCTTGAAGGCGGGGCGCTGCCGAAGAGCCGTTTCGCCCTTTGGGCAGAGGCGCTTGGCCTGACAGGCTCCGATGGCGGCCCGCTGGCGCCGGTCCGGCCGCGCCATTGCGAGGACCTGTCGGACAGGGCCTGGGCCAGCGCGCAATGGGACATGCTGCAGGCGCCGGCGCTGGCGCCACGGGTCCTGCTCTTTCCGGACAGCGCCAAGCGCATCCGACGCTGGCCGAAGGCGCAGTTCGTCGAGATCGCCGCACGCCTGAAGGCGGATGGCTGGGCAGTCGCCGCGATGGGTGCAAAGCGCGCATCCCTCGTCGGAATCGGCTGCCGGTTCTGGTTCGGATATCCGGTCGACCAGGTGGCGTCGATGATCGCCCAGGCGGACCTGGTCATCACCAACGACACCGGGCCGGCGCATCTGGCCGGCACGCTGGGCACACCCACCCTGGCGCTCTGCGGGCCGACCGACGGGCGGGTCGTCTTCAGCCACATGCCGGAGGTCACGCCGCTGACCGCCATCGGATCCGCCGCCCCGCCATGCGCGCCCTGCCATTTCTCCGAGCCGATCGGCTACGGCGCGCGCTGCCGGGAGGAAGGCTGTCTGGCCCTGATGGCCCTGACACCGGATGATGTGCTCGATGCCGCGCGGCAGCGGCTCGCCGAAACCCTCCACCTGCCGCCGGGACAGCCCGCGCGGGCTGTGGCCTAGAAGGATGTGACGTCATGGCCGGTTGGACCAAGGAAACGAACAAGGACTACCACTTCATCGCGGTGGAGAGGACGACGTCGAAGTACTACGGCTACCAGTTCGTCTGTTCCTGCACGGCAATGTTCAGCGTCTATTCGCTCCTGAAAACGATATCCCAGACGAAGGGCTGCTATCTGGTCAGCTCTGCCCTGAATGTCGGCATGTCCTACAGGACGAAGGCCTGCCTGGCCCTGGAACTGACCACGATCAATGTCGGGATCTCCACCTACGGCAAGGACAACACCGCCACCGTGACGGGGGCCAAGCTGCTCGACATACCGATCAGCTTCCTTGCCGACCGGCAGACGATCAGCGATGCCGCCGTGGCAGCGGTCCGGGCGGATGTCGGCGCGGCATGGATCAATTCACGCGCCCTGCAGGCGACCGTCTGAGCGCAGGCTGCCTGGATGAAGCTCTTCAAACCGATCCGCACCGGCTTCCTCAGCCGAATCGTGCTGCATGCCGGCCAGCCGCACCTGGCGGTGGCCCTGCTGCACTATTTCCCTTTTGCCGAGCCGCGCCGCATCGGGCTGGAGCAGGACATGTGGGCGGAGATCATGCCGGTCCTGGGCGACCAGATCCTCGATCCCTGCGACCCCAAGCCCCGCGCCGAAGTGCTTGTGTACGGCGCCTGCATCGCCCCTGCCGGACAGCGCATCCAGCGCGGCGAGGTGCGGCTGACGGTCGACAAGGCGATCGACAAGCGGCTGACGGTGACCGGCAACCGGGAATGGATACGCCCCGCGCTCGGCCGCCTGCACGCTTCCGCGCCCCTGCCCTTCGAGCGCATGCCGCTGGACTGGAGCCGGGCCTATGGCGGCAAGGACTATGACGGCAATCCCGACGGCATCGGGCACTGGCCGCGCAGCAATGGCAGTCAGTCGCGCTTCCCGCTGCCGAACCTGGAATATCCGGACGACCCGATGCGGCTGCCCGACCAGGAGATCCGGCCGGCGGCGATGGGCCCCCGCCCGATCACCCTGCCCGCGCGCCGCAAGCTGGCCGGCACCTACGACGCCTATTGGGCGAAGCATCACGAGCCCGGCTATCCCCGCGATATCCGTCCCGAATTCTTCCTGACCGCGCCGCCCGACCAGGTCATGCCGGGATATTTCCAGGGGCGGGAGAGCTTCCGCGTCGAGCATATGCATGCGCAGCGACCGCGCCTGCAGGGCGCCCTGCCCGGCCTGCGCGCGCGCTGCTTCGTGGAGCAGAAGCGCGGCGACCTGGCGGAGGATGCCCCGGTCGACTTCCTGGAAGTGCCGCTGCAGCCGGACAGCCTGTTCCTGTTCCCGGAGCTGGAGCGCGCGATCATCGCCCATCACGGCAAGGTGGCCCTGCGGGAGATCGACGGGCTGGACCTGACCTACCTGCTGGCCGGCTTCGAGTGGCAGGAGGATGCACCGCGGCCGCTGGACCATTGGCAGGAGGCGCTGCGAAAGCGGGTGAAGCTGATCCCGAACCCGCAGGTGCTGCTGGAAACGGCGGACGTCTGCCCGATCGGCTGGCGCGAACCGACCCTGGAAGCGGCGGAAACGGTCAAGCCCCTGGCGGTGCGGGAGAATGGCGCCATGCCACCGCGCCTGACCGCCCTGATCGGCAAGGTGAAGGGCAAGCAGGCGGCGGCGATGGCGGCGGTGGGCCTGGCCGCCCTGCCGAAGTCCGTGGCGGCCAGCGCCGACAAGAGCGATCCGCCGGAGGTGAAGGAGATCCTGGCCGAGATCGACAAGGTCAAGGACATGCGGCCGAAGAACCAGGCCGAGGCAGAGGCGTTCCGCGCCCAGATGCAGGTGATCTCCGACAAGATGGAGGCGCTGGGCCGCGGCAAGTATGCGGAGGCGGAAAGCCAGGCCCGCTCCCTGGCCGAGGAACTGGGCTACGACTACGACGCGGTGGTCGCCCAGGGCCGCGCCGAGGCCGGCGCGGAGCCCGACGTGCTGGCGGCGAAGCTGCGCTCGATTGCCGAACGCGCGAAGGAAGGCCTGGACCCGACGGTGAAGGCGAAGCTGGACGCCGCCCTGCCGAAGGACCTGGAGGGACAGTATGCGACCGCCCTGAAGGACGCGTCGGCGCGCCAGGCCCAGCTGGAGCGCGAGAGTGCGCACCTGCTGCCGCCGCCGGAGGCGATGGCGGCCAGCAAGCAGATGGTCAAGGCGAAGGCCCTGGCCAGCGCGCTGGCCGCAAAGCGGCCGCCGGCCGACACCGCCCTGCCCGGCATGGATTTCAGCGGCCGCAAGATGGACGGCATCGACCTGAGCGAGGCGAACCTGACCGCCGCGCGCTTCGTCGGCGCCTCCCTGATCGGCGCCAAGCTGGGTGCCGCCGGGCTGGCCCATGCCGACCTGACCCGGGCCAATTTCAGCGGCGCCATGCTCAAGGGCGCCAACCTGAACAATGCCCGGCTGGTCCGCACCATCTTCGCCAAGGCCGACCTGAGCGGCCTGACCTTCGCCGATTGCGAGGCACGCAACACCTCCTTCGCCGGCGCCAATCTGACGGGCACGAAGTTCCACGGCGTGAAGCTGACCGGGGTGAGCTTCGCCGGTGCCGACCTCAGCAAGGTGTCGTTCAACCGCTGCGAACTGCGCGGCTGCAATTTCCAGGGCGCCACGGTGGGCAATACCGCCTTCCTGTTCTGCATCCTGGACCAGGCGGACATGCGCGGCCTGCAAGGCCCGGCCCTGAAGCTGATCAACTGCGAAGCCCCCGGCATCCGGTTCCAGGGAGCCAAGCTGACCAACATGGCGGTGGGCGGCAAGACGGTCATGGACGGGGCCGACTTCTCCGGCTGCACGATGCCGTCCTGCAATCTCAGCTTTGCCTCCCTGACCGGCGCGCAGATCCGCGACGCGCGCATGGAACAGGCCAATTTCTGGCAGTCCGACCTGACCGGCGCCGACCTCTCCGGCAGCTTCCTGCGCGGCGCCATCCTGATGCGTGCCGACCTCACCGATGCGGTGATGGAAGGGGTCGACGCGATGCAGGCCAACTTCATGAAGGCGCGCCTGGTGCGCACCCACCTGGAAGCGGCAAACCTGTACGGGGCGAATTTCCTGAAGACCCAGTTCGACCGCCCCAACCTGGCCAATGCGCATGTGGAGAAGACGCGGCTTGCCGGACTGAACATGCCATGACCGGATGGCCGCCCGGATGGCCGTAAGGGCGTCACCGCCGGTAGCGGCGCCGGCACGGTTTTGCCAAGATCGGGGGGCATCTGTCTGACAGGGCCCTCCGCCGGGCGCCATGCCAGGGAAACCGGCGCCGCGCGCCGTGTATTGAAGGGAACGGAGCACGATGTTCAACAATACGTCCATGGCCGGCATGAGCTTCGGCTTCCCGGATGTCTGCCTGACCCCGGTCCCCGCGCCGACCCCGATCCCCTACCCGAACCTCGGCATGGAACCGACCAACGTGCCGATGGTCGTCAACGTGTTCTACGGCTGCGGCCCGGCGCATACGGTCACCGGCATCACGCCGATGACGGAAGGCGATGAGGCGGGCGTCAATCTCGGCGTTGCCTCCGGCCTGGAATCCGGCCCGGAAACGACCCTGGTCCCGTCCTTCACGGTGTTCGCCAACGGCCAGCCGATCGACAAGATGACGTCGATGACGATGCACAACGGCACCAATGCGATCGGCGCCAAGCTGGTGCCGAGCCAGGTCGTCTCCATGACACTGGCGTGAAGATGACACTGGCGTGAAGTTTGACGCCGACCGCGAACAGCCCGCCCCTTCGCATCCCGGCGGCGCTATGATGCGGATGCCCGGAAGGGCGCGAACCATGACGGAACGGCCATGACCAGCATGCGGCGCCAGATCGCCGACGCGGTGTCCAAACCGGCGAAGATGAGCCGGGAGGAACTCGTCGCCGAGCACAAGGGCACGCAGATGATGTACCGCATCGACGTTGCGGGACAGGATCTGCGCGGCCTCGATCTGAGCCACGCGATGTGGGAGGAATGCAGCTTCGCGGGCGCCGACCTGCGGGGCGCCAGCATCGCCTCCTCGATCTTCAACACCTGCTCCTTCGCGGGCGCGAAACTAGACGGCGCCGACGCGACCTCGTCGATCTTCAACACCCCCGACTTCACCGGCGCCCTGTTCGGCAAGATCCGGCTCCCCAGCGCGAACGTGCAGAACTGCACCATCCGCAACGCCGACCTGGCCGACGTCTTCATGGATGGCGCCATCTTCGACCGGATGGATTTCGGCGGCAGCCGGTTCCCCCGGGTCCTGAAGCGCTGCGCCATCGTCAACAGCCTGCTGGTGGAGACCCGCCTGTCGGGCTGCCGCCTGGAACGCTGCGCGATCATGAAGTCCGACACGCGCCGCATCGACCTGACCGGGGCGGAGCTGCTGCAATGCCTGCTGGTGAAGGCCGACCTGACGGCGGCGGCGCTGCAGGGCGTGAAGCTGAACCGCTGCAACATCGTCGATGCGGTGATGCCGGACCGGAACTTCGACGGCCACGACTTCACCATGACGCAGTTCATCAAGGCGAAGATGCCCCGGACGACGTTCCGGAATGCGGTACTGAAGAACTGCAATTTCCAGGAATCCGACCTCAACCATACCGACTTCAGCGGCGCGCAGATCCAGAACGGCCTGTTCAATGCCGCCGACCTGACCGGCGCGCGGCTGGTCGACTGCCGCATCCCGAACGGCAGCTTCGCCGCCGCGAAACTGGCGCAGGCGGATCTGCATGGCGCGGAACTGCCCCATGCGGTCTTCACCAAGGCGCAGCTGGTTGCGGCCTCCCTGCGCAATGCCGCGCTGTCCTACGCGATCTTCATGCATGCCGACCTGACCGATGCGGATTTCGGCGGCGCCACGGTGACACAGGCCAAGCTGCACCGCGCGATCGAGGACGGCACCAACTGGCGCGGCGCCAACCGCAGCGATGCGCGCGGCGACGACGAAGGACTGAAACGGGCCGAGGACTGGCCGACGGCCAGGAAGGCCGGCGCGCCGGCGTAACCGCGCGGCGCGGATCGAGAGGAGTAGCCGAATGACCGACGCACAGGATCTGGAGATTGCCGCCGCTTCGACCACCACGGCGGCATCCGCCACGGCGGACCTGTTCCCCGCGCGCATCGCCGGCCCCGGCGCCGACGCGCAGAGCTTCCTGGTCCGCCGCGACGGCGAAGGGGCGGACCTGCGGGCCCGCACCGCGGATTCCTGCCTGATCCGGCCGCAGCCCGAGGACCTCGTGCTCTGCGCCGCCTATCCCAGCGGCAACGGCATGGCGTTCTACATCCTGTCGGTGCTGGTGCGGGCCGATGTCTCGCAGCCTGCCATGGTCGCCGTCGCCGGCGGCCTGACGGTTGCGGCCCAGGACGGCCCGGTCACCGTGCAGGCAGGACAGTCGCTGAACCTGCTCAGCGGCACCGGCATGACTCTGTCGGCGGAGACCCTGAGCGTGCGGGCGGAAGCCGGCCTGCTGCACCTCGACAGCGCCGTGCTGGAGAGCCAGGACGCGGTCGCCAGCATCGGCACCCTGCGGCTGATCGGCGAGAAGCTGCTGTCGCTGGTCAAGGTGGTGTCCGGCCAGCATCGCCGCGCCACCCGCAAGGTGGAAGAGGTCGACCAGGTCCAGGCCGGCGAGGTCGTGGTGGCGGGCGAACGGCTGATCACCAACACGGCGCACCAGATCGTCCATGTCTCCACCGAGGACATGCGGTTCGACGGCGCCCGCATCCACATGGGCTGAGCGGAGCGGCAACCGGGGACGGTACCGATGTTCAACAATACCTCGATGTCGGGCATGAGCTTCGCTTTTCCCGACACCTGCCTGACACCCACGCCGGCCGGGCCGGTGCCCGTCACCTATCCGAACACAGCGATGGAACCGCTCAACGTCCCCTTCGAGCCGACGATCTTCTATGGCTGCGGGCCGGCCCATACCGTCACCGGCAAGACCCCGACCACCCTGGGCGACCAGGCCGGGGTCAGCGGCGGGGTCGCCTCCGGCACGATGTCGGGACCGGAGAGCACGACGGTGCCGTCGGTGACCGTGTTCGCCAACGGCCAGCCGATCGACAAGATGACCTCGGTGACGATGAACAATTCGACCAACATGATCGGTGCCAAGCTGGTGCCCAGCCAGGCGGTCAACCTCACCCTGACCTGAGGCGGTCCCGGGGTGGGCAGTCATGTCGTTCCGCGGCGTGCCCCCAGCCTACGGCATTCACAGATCTCGCCGGCGGGCTTGATACATCCCGTCCACCATGTCTCCGAACAGGTGTTCACCGTCTCCCCGGGCCAAACACTCGAGGCGGGGCTCCATTCCGCAAGCGGTGCGGGACGACGGCGGCAGGGGGGGGCAGGTCGAAGCGGGCTGGGTATGCCACCCGGTCAGCCGGTGCGCTCGCGCAGTTCCGCGGCGACATCGGCGACCACGGAGGCCCAGTCGCCGGTCCGCTCCGCCCGGAACAGGCGCAGGCTGGGATAGAACGGGCAGGCGGTGCCGCGGCGGCCCCAGCGCCAGTCGGCGAAGACCGGCAGCAGCAGCCAGCATTCCTTGCCCAGCGCGCCGGCCAGATGCGGGATCAGCCCGTCGCAGGTGATGACGAAGTCGAGCTGCGAGATCGCCGCCGCCACGTCGTCCAGGTCGCGGCACGCGGCGGCAATGTCCTGGATGCCGAAATCCGCCATCAGTCCGGCATCGTTGGGCCCGTTGCGGTAGGCGAAGGACAGGAAGCGCGCGGGCACCTCCTCGAACAGCGGCTCCAGCGCACGGAAGGGCAGGTCCTGGTCGGGACCGACGGCGCGGTTGCGCTGCTGCCAGCAGATCCCCACCACCGGCTCGTTGGCCACGAACAGGCCCTGGTCCCAGCCGCGTTCCCGGCCCGCCTGCGGCGCCAGGTAGGGCACCCGCGCCGGCAGGTCGGTTTGCCGGTAGCCCAGCGCCCCCGGCATCGCCGCCAGGGGCATGGCCAGCGGCAGCCCGTCCGGCACGGCGCCATCCTCGTAGGCCACCGCCGACAGGCCGGGCACCGATTCCAGCAGCGGCCCGAACAGCGGTTCGGTGCGCAGGACCAGGCGGCCGCAGCGTTCGCCGAGTTCCGGCAGCAGCCGGGCCAGCTGGATGATGTCCTCCGCGCCGGCCGCGCTCGCGTCCAGCAGCACGCCATCCGCGGTCCGGCTGCCGTCCCAGAGCCTGCGCTGCGTCGCCGGTGGCTGTGCCACCGCCTCCGCCGCCAGGTCGGCCCAGGGATCGCGCTCGCCTTCCGCCCAGGCGATCCGGCGCAGCAGATGGCCGGCGCCCGGCAGGCCCGCGACCTCCTCCAGGGTCTCGCGCGCGCGGGTCGCCTTGCCATCCTCCAGCAGGGCATGGCCCAGGATCAGCTTGGCCGCCTGGTGCTCGCCATCGATGCCGAGAAGGTCGAAGCAGGTGGCGATGCTCTTCTTCAGCTTGCCGGCCGCCAGCGCGGCTCGGGCCAGCGAAATCAGCGCATCCCCGTCCTGCGGATAGAGCAGCACCGCCCGGTCGAACACGGCGACCGCATTGCCATACTCGCCCATCGCCTCCAGTACCTGGCCCTTGGTGATCAGCAGGGGCAGGTCCTTGGGCGCGTGCAGCTCCGCCTCGTCCACCAGGTCCAGGGCGGCCGCCACCTCGCCGCGGGCGACCAGGATCTGCGCCAGGTTGACATAGGCCGGGGCGAATTTCGGATCGCAGGCGATCGCCTTGCGATAGGCCGCCATCGCCGCCTCCTGCCCGGCCGCCGGGTCCAGGGCAGCCAGGGCCAGGGCGGCGTTGAAATAGCCGGACGGATTGTCCGGCGCGATCGCCTGCGCTCGGCGGAACAGGTCCAGCGCCTCCTGCACGCGGCCGAGCTGCGCCAGCGCGCTGCCCAGGTTGTTCAGCGCCATGACGTTCTCGGGCTCCAGGTCGACGGCGCGGCGGAAGCTCAGGCTTGCCGCCTCCGGATCGTTGGCCTGGATGAGGGCGGTGCCGCGGTTGACGAACAGCCCGACGGAGCCCTCCGGATTGGCCTTCAGGGCGCTGCCATAGGCCATGATCGCATCGCCGGTGCGGCCGCTGGCCAGCAGCACGTCGGCCACGCCGACCGCGGCCTCGAAATTGTTGGGGTCGATCTCGAAGACCCTGCGGAAGACCTCCATCGCCTCTTCGAGGCGGCCGCGGCGCATATGCTGCGCAGCCACGTCGAGGGCCTCGCGCAGGCCGGCCTCCCGTTCCTGCAGCCGTTCGCTCTGGTCACTCATCACCGAAATTCCATTGCTCTGACGCGCGCGAAAGCGCCGGGCACTTACCCCTGGCCGTAGCGCTCCGCCCGGATCTCGATCAACCCGCGTCCGGCCACGGTCATCGCGGAGCCGCCCGCCTCTCCGGCATCGCCCTTCGACGCCGGCCCGGCCGCCGTGCCGAGCGCGCCGTCCGGCACCGCCTGGCCGGACAGCTGCCGCCGGCTGCGCTGTGCGGTGAGGCCCTTGGACGCCGTCGCGATGTTCTGGTCAGCCATGACGCAACCCGCGCTTGCCGGACTAGGAGTCGATCTTGAAGTTGACCGAGCCGCCGATGGTCACGGTCACGTCGCCCTTGACCAGCACCGACATGTTGCCGCCGATCGTCAACGTATAGTCGCCTCCGATCTCCTCGGTCTTGGAATCGTGGACATATTCGACCGTCTGGTAGGAGGCGGTGGTCCAGCGGTTGGCGACCAGGTCGTCGCGATCCTTGCCCGCCGTGGTCACCAGGCGCTGCGCCCCCTTGGCATCGAACAGCAGCACCTGGTTGCCGCCGGCGTCGTGCATGCCGGTCAGCCGCCGATAGGGGCCGCTCGCCTCCGTGATGGCGGAGAACTCGTTGCTCTTGGTCGGGTCGTACAGCATCTTGCTGCGGCTGTTGTAGACGCTGCCGACGATGATCGGCCGGTCGGGATGGCTGTCGATGAACATCACCAGCACCTCGTCGCCCAGCCGCGGCAGGACCTGCATGCCGTGGGTCGCGCCGGCCCAGCCCTGGCCCAGGCGCAGCCGCACCTTGGTCTTCGCCGCATCCCACTTGAACGAGACCTGCGGCCGGCTGTGCTGGTCGAAATCGACCTCCTCCCCGCCGGAGGCCGTCTCCACGATCGCCACATGGGGCGCGTTCAGCTCCGGATACGGGGTCAGCTGCGCCGGCCCGTACTCGTAGTCCATCTTCTGGGCTTCGAAGATGTTGCGGAAGATCGGCACATTGTCCTGCATCCGCCGCGCCATGTCGTGCACCGCCTGCCGCACGAAGAAGGCGCCGTTGGAGAATTCCTGCGGCGTGCCCCAGCGCAGGTTGAAGGGCAGGTTGACCTTCTCCCCCGCCGCCATGAACTGGCACTGCGACGCGCCCAGCGCCAGCAGCTTGTTCGCCTGCTGCGCCTTGAAGCGGCGCGGCGAGATATTGTCCACGCCGTCGGACAGTTCCTCGAACATGCCGGGGAACTGGTAGACCTGCACCGCCTTGTCGCCCGACGGCACCTTGGCATGCAGGGTCGCGGAGGCATTCTCCGGGTTGTAGTCGCGCATGGCGTACTGCTCGGGCACGGTCTGCGCTTCGTAGATCAGGTCGGATACGACGTCGGAGGGCTCGTTCGCATCCGGCTCCGCGCTCTCCGACAGCGCCAGGCTGCGGTTGTTGAGCTCGCCCTCCAGGAAGTCGGCATTCTCCTGGCCCAGGACCAGCTTGTAGCCGCTCTGGTCGTTGACGATGTAGTAGAAGATGCCGTCGCGCTCCAGGTTCCGATGAACGAAACTGTAGTCGCTCTCGTTGTACTGGATCAACAGTTCGCGGTTGGGCGGCTGCGACGACAGCTTGGAGCTGTCGATGACCGCCTTCGCCGTCATGCTCGACGGGTAGGACTTCACGATGTCGTTGAAGATGTCGACGATATTGCCGCTCCATACCCGCGACTTCCGGGTGAAGGCCAGGTACCAGAGCCAGGGATAGATGTAGAAGTCGTACGCGGTCTTCGCCTCGACCGAGGCGCTGACATGGCGCACGCGGAAGATCTCGCCGTGGAAGGTACGGGAATCCAGCATCTTGCCGACCGTCAGGGCGGCGTGCTTGTGCAGCATGTCCTCCACCTTCAGGGCGGAGCTGAGCACCCGGGTGCGGATCCAGATGTAGTAGGGCGGCCGCTGACCCTCGGCGAGGCCGAGGGTCGGGTCGATATGCGGCACCTTGTAGTCCTGGAACGGCGACCAGGTCGGCGGCGCCACGTCGGAGGGGTGGAAGGCGAAGGGCGGCGGCGTATCCAGCAGGCTGTGCTGCAGGCCGGAGACGGTCTCCACCACCCGGAAGGAGATGATGTCCTCGTCGCTGAACTCGATATCGTCGGCGACGAAGGAATAGGTGTGGCTACCAACAGCCATGGCTGTCTCCCGGCATCAGCGGGGCGCGGCCAGGCCCTGCCGCCGCCCCCGGATTCACGAAAACTGGATGTCGAACGACCCGTCCTCGCCGGTCTGCACGTGGACCCGCTCGAAATTCTGCTCGTCCGCCATCCGCTGTAGAATCATGGTCGACAGTTGTGGCAGCAGCGTGTTGTTCAGGATTCCGTCGATGGTACGGGCACCGGAAGCGACGTCCGTCGCCGACCTGATCGTGTAGTCGATCAGCGCGGCATCGTAGGTCAGCTCCGCCTTGTGGCTCTCCGCGAACCGGCGCTGGATCTTGCCGAGCTTCAGCCGCGCGATCTCGCCGATCTCCGACGGGGTCAGCGGATAGAACGGCGTCACGCTCATGCGGCCCAGCAGGGCCGGCTTGAAGGTCTCCGCCAGGACCGGGCGGATCATGTCGGTGAGTTCGTCGGCGGGCGGCGGCTCGTCCACGTCGGTGCAGGCCTCCATGATGATGTCGGAGGCGAGGTTCGAGGTCAGCAGGATCAGGGTGTTCTTGAAGTTCACCGCCTGCCCCTCGCTGTCCTCCAGCATGCCCTTGTCGAAGACCTGGTAGAACAGCTCCCAGACATCGGGATGCGCCTTCTCGAACTCGTCCAGCAGCACCACGCTGTACGGGTTGCGCCGCACCGCCTCGGTCAGCACGCCGCCGGTGCCATAGCCGACATAGCCGGGCGGTGCGCCCTTCAGGCCGGCCACGGTATGGGCCTCCTGGTATTCCGACATGTTGATGGTGACCATCCGGTCCTCGCCGCCATAGAGCAGGTCGGCCAGGGTGATCGCGGTCTCCGTCTTGCCGACGCCGGAGGGGCCGACCAGCAGGAAGACGCCGGTCGGCTTGTTCGGCTCGTTCAGCCCCGCCTTCGACGCCTGCATCCGCTCCGCGATGGTGCGGATCGCCATCTTCTGGCCGATGATCCGCTCCGCCAGCCGGTCCTCCAGGCGCAGGATGCCGTTGATCTCGTCGGTCATCATCTTGCCGACCGGGATGCCGGTCCAGCCGGAGATCACCTGCGCCACGACGTCGCCGTTGACATAGGGCATCACCATCGGCCGCGCGGCCTGCAGGGTCTCCAGCTGCAGGCGGTAGGAGTTGAGCTGCGAGCGCAGCTCGTCCAGCACCTTGCCGGTGGTCTCGTCCTTCTCGATCTCCTCCATCAGCTTGTTGATCTCGACGACGAGGTCGGCTTCCTGCTTGTAGCGGCCTTCCAGCTTGATCCGCTCGACGTCGAGCTGCTCGATCTGGTTGCGCAGCTCGGCGACCTCGTCTTCCTTGGCGAGGCCGGCCTTCAGCTGCTTCTCCATCGCCCGCAGGCTGCCGTTCAGGGTGTGCAGCCGGTGCACCACGCCCTCAAGTTCCGCCGGCTGGCTGGCCTGTGCGATGGCGACCCGGGCGCAGGCTGTGTCCAGCACGCTGATCGCCTTGTCGGGCAGCTGCCGGCCCATGATGTAGCGCCGCGACAGGCGCACGGCGTCGCGCAGCGCCTCCTCCAGGATCCGCACCTTGTGGTGCTTCTCCATGCTGGGCAGCAGGCCCGACAGCATGCGGACCGCCTTTTCCTCGTCGGGCTCCGCCACGTTGACGGTCTGGAAGCGGCGGGTCAGCGCCGGGTCCTTCTCGATATGCTTCTTGTATTCCGACCAGGTGGTGGCGCCGATGGTGCGCAGTTCGCCACGGGCGAGCGCGGGTTTCAGCAGGTTCGCGGCATCGCCGGACCCGGCCTGGCCGCCGGCGCCGATCAGGGTATGCGCCTCGTCGATGAACAGGATGATCGGCTTGGGCGAGGTCTTCACCTCGTTGATCACCTTCTTCAGCCGGTCCTCGAACTCGCCGCGCACGCCGGCGCCGGCCTGCAGCAGGCCCAGGTCGAGGCTGCGCAGCACCACGTTCTTCAGCGGCGGCGGCACGTCGCCTTCGGCGATCCGGTTCGCGAGCCCCTCCACCAGGGCCGTCTTGCCGACGCCGGCCTCGCCGACGATGATCGGGTTGTTCTGCCGGCGGCGCATCAGGATGTCGATCATCTGACGGATCTCGCCCTCGCGGCCGATGATGACGTCGGTCTTGCCCGCCTTCGCCTGCGCGGTCATGTCGATGGTATAGGCGTCCAGCGCCTTGCCGCCGCCTTCCTTGCCGCCGCCGGCGGACGGTGCGGTGCCGGCCGTACCGCCGCCCGGGGCACCGGGCGCGCCGCCGGCATCGCCGCCCGCGACGCCGTCACCGCCCCCGCCGGCACCGCCGGCGCCGACAACCGCCTCGATCGTATGCGGGGTGAACTGGCCCAGCTCGACCCGCAGCCGGTCCGGCGACAGCCGCTCCAGCTCCGGCGCCGACTGCAGCAGGGAGGCGCGCAGCGAGCGATCCTCCATGATCGCCAGCAGGATTGCGCCGGAACGGATCTTCTCCTCCGCCAGGGTCAGCGAGGTGACCCGCCAGGCGGCCTCCAGCATCTCCAGGAACTGCGGCGAGAAGGAGGGGCGCGCGCCGGAGCCACGCTTGAAGCTCTCGATCGCCTCCTGCAGCTCCGCTTCCACCCGCGGGATCTTGCAGTCGTAATGCTTCAGGATCTGCTCCACATCGCAGCCGGGCACGCCGATCAGCTTGATCAGCAGATGCTCGATCTCGATCTGGAAATTTGTCTGAGACACGCTCAGATGGGCGGCATCGTTCAGCGCCTTGTAGCAGATCTGGTTCAGCTTCCCGACGATCTGCTTGATGTCCGTCGCCATCGCTTCCCTCACATTTTCAGGTACTGGACCATGCGGACCCGCGACATGGCATCGCCATGGCGGGTGGCGTCATGTGCCAGCCAGGTGGTCCAACCGAGTTGGGGCGGCGCCTTCCGCGACAATGTCAGCGGACCGACATCGGCCCCCTTTACCAGCAACCGCAGCTCCGTCTGGATGGTGCGGTCGAGATAGAAGCGCAGGATCGAGGCGACCCGGCGGAACAGGCCGCCGGTCGGCAGGTATTCGCGAAAGGTCGCGAGCGGCAGCGGCCCCAGCACCAGGCCGATGGCGTTGCTCTGCGACCAGAAGCGGGTGCCCACCACCGAGGTGGTGCCCAGCCGGTTGTTCTGGCGGCGCCGGCGGCCGACGATGGTCTGCTGGCGCCGGTCGATCGCGATCCACATGCCCACCAGCTGTTCGACCCGGGCCGGCACGCCGAACAGGCCGCCGATCACCCGTTCCAGCGCCATCGCGCTGTGCGGCTGGTGTGCCAGCAGCCCGGCATAGCGCAGCAGCGCCGGGTCGGGCACCCGCAGCCGGTCGCGCATGCCGGTCAGGCCCATGCCGAAGGCGGAGAACAGCACCCGCGAGAAATGCGTCTCCTCCGCCGGCTGGTTCATCAGCTCCGGCCGGTGCAGGCGGCGCACCCGGTGCAGGATCGAGATCAGGCGATGGTTGAAGATGTCCAGGAAGGCGGCAATGCCGGTATCCTTCGCCCGCACCCGATGCTCGACCAGCTCCGCATAGGGCGGCGGCAGGGGGCCGTGCGCGCCGGCCAGGGTGAAGGCGGTGACCTTCATCACCATCGGGTCGCGCGGATCGTCGGACGGATCCAGGCGCTCGATATCGCTGGTCGGGAAGGACAGCCGGGTGGAGCCGGAGAAGCGCACCGCCTCCCGCCGCACCAGCGAGGAGCTGCCCACGGGGCGGCGTTCCGGCGCAAGCAGCTCCAGCAGCCGGATCGCCTGGTAGAGTTCGAAGCGGTACGGCTCCTCGCGGAGCAGTGCCGCTACATCAATGCCTTGTCGCCAACGATCGGTGGCCATCGCTTCCAGACGCCTTCGCGCTGCGTACTCACCAGGGTGAGTTCGGTAAAGCTGTTGATGGCCGCATAGAGCGCGAAGAAGCGGTTCAGGATGCTGGCCAGCATGTAGGGATTGCCGCCGACGAAGTTGCGCTCGTCGACTTCCAGGGTGATGCCGGTGCCGCTGCAGAAGCCGCGCCAGGCATCGGCGCCGATGCGGCGCACGATCGGCCGGCAGCGCACCGAGCGGATGCCGCGGATCTCCTGGTCGGCGGCCGGCTTATGCGGCGGACAGTACAGGGTCAGGATCTCCTGCAGCGCGCGCAGCGAGGCCTGCTCGTTGGACAGCGACAGGTGGTTCAGCGACAGCTGCGACACCAGCCGCCACAGGTCGCGCCCGTCATAGGGCTGCGTGATCGGCGGCGTCGGCCGGGTCAGCAGCATCACCTCTGCCGGGATGTCCTGATCGGCCTGCAGGACCGCCCGCGGCGGCAGCTGCTCCGCCAGCACCCGGTTGGTGCACAGGGTGCGCACGGTCGCCGTCTCCGCCGCCGGGCGGGCGGAGCGGAAATTCTCCTCGATGAAGCTGATATAGGTGTCGGTGCCCGGCAGGCCGCCGCGTGCCGCCGTCGGCGCGGCGAACCAGAAGACATTGGGTTCGGTGCGGGCGAAGTCGTGCTGGAAGGAGAAATAGGGCTGCACCTCCACCGCTTCCGGCTGCGCCGGGGAGGAGATGGAGACCGAGAGCACCGAATGGATCTGGTAGTGCATTTCGCCGCCCAGCTCCGGCACCACCAGGAAGCGGCTGCGGGTATGGTCGATGCGGATCGGTTCCGCGGTCTTCGGGAACAGGTTGATGACCGGCGTGCAGCCCAGCCGCAGGAAGGTTTCGTCCAGTTCCAGGCGCGAGCGCGGCGGCGCGTTCAGCCCCAGCAGGATGTCCACCGTGTCCAGCGCCGGCCGGCGGTCGAGCTGCAGCAGGTCGAAGAACAGGAACTTCTCCGGAAAGTGGAAATATTCCTGCAGGAAGCCGTAGGCGCGGTGGGTGTAGGGATGCTCGTTGAGCACCGCCTCCTCGTCGGCGAAGCCGACTTCGCGCACCACGTCGCCGGTGACCCGCACCCGCTGCTCGCCGTCGGGGGAGGCGAAATAGACCTGCTCCACCGTCGACAGGATGATCTCGTGCAGGTCCATCGCCTGGCGGCGGTCGCCGGCGATATGCACCCGCAGCTTGTCCAGCGGCAGGGTCGACAGCGCCTCCCCCACCCCGGTGAGGCGGATCCGCAGCACGCTGGCGACGCGGGACGCGTCGAAGAAGTCGAAGGCGGCCACCGGCACGATCGACACGTCGACGATCTCGACCGGGCGCAGGTCGACCTCGTAGCAGGAGCGGAAGCGCACGAAGGTGCGGTCGTCGGCGCTGGCATAGAACGAGGTCTGCCGCGGCACGGTCAGCCCGGTGGGCGGCGGCGGCGCGTCGGCGGAAATGCCGAAATGCGCGATCGCCAGCGGCGGCACCGGATCGCAGAGATGCGGGTAGAGGATGCGCAGCAGCGCCGAGGGGACTTCCGGGAACTCGGCATGGATGCGGTTCTGCAGCCGGGCGGTGAGGAAGGCGAAGCTTTCCAGCAGGCGCTCCACCTGCGGGTCGGTGCTCTCGCTGCCGCCGAGATCGAGGCGCGAGGCGAGCTTCGGATATTTCCGGGCGAAATCCGCACCGGCACTGCGCAGATAGTCGAGTTCCCCGTGGAACAGTTCGATCAGGTCTTCGTCGAAGCTGCCGCGCAGGGTCATGAAATGCCGTCCTGTCCGCCCACGGTCACCGGGAAGGAAAACTGCTCGCGCACCTTGCCGGCCACGATGGTGCCGCTGATGAAGATCTGCAGGCCGGACTTGGACCGGTCCTTGGGTGCCGTCTCGACATGCACGTTCTGCAGCCGCGGCTCATAGGCCTTCAGCGCCGCGGCGATGTCGCGGGAGACGGATTTCTGGTCGTCGATGCTGCCCGGACTGTCCAGCACATGGTCCGACAGGCCGAAGGTGAGGATGGTGCCGTCCAGGCCCAGCGCCTGGAGGTCCTGCCGGTCGCGCGAGATCGGCCGCCGGCAGTTGAGGATCCGCTGCGCCTCCCGCGCGATGGAATCGGTGAGGCCGTCCAGATCGTAGAAGCGATAGGGCTGCGGCTCGCTGGGCCGCTTCGGATCGTCGTCGACCAGGCGGTCGAACAGCAGGACTGGTGCGCCCGGCGTGTATGTCGTGCGTGCCATGACCCGTACTGCACCCTGAGGTGCGCCCCCTCGAAATCCCCGTCAGGTAGACGAACGGGGCCGGGATCCCGCGATCCCGGCCCCCGAACGTCCGATCGGATGTCGTCGGATCAGGCCGACTTGCCTTCCAGGAAGTTGTAGCCCCAGTTCTTGGAGCCCTTCGCGGTGGCCGTCTCGTCCTGCTGGGTGTAGGTGTCCTCGATCTCGCCCGGCTGCACGGTGATCTGCTCCACCGGCATGTCGGTCCAGCCGCCGGTCTTCACGCCGGCGACCATCGCCTTCTTCAGGGTCACTTCGCGGATCTTCTTCGCCGCGCCGCCCTCGTAGCGGACCCAGGTGATCTTGATCGAGTCGATCGACTTGCCCTGGACCAGGTTCTTCGCCCAGCCGGTGGAGGACAGGTCCATCACCTTCGAGATCACCCAGTTGCTGGTGCTCGGCTTGCCGGCGGTGCGGCCGCCGGAGCCCTTGGAGGCGTCGCGCAGCGGCATCGTCAGCTCGGCCTCGACATTGTAGGCCACGATCTGGTCGGCGAAGCCGTCGGTCTTGGACTCGCCCTTCAGGTCGGAGCCCGCATCGATGAAGATGTACTCGCCGCCATCCGCCGGAACGTCGGTGACCTGGCCATAGGTGGTTTCGGACTGTGCCATCGTCTTTGCTCCTTTGCTTCGCCGCCTGCCCGTCTCGGGTCAGGCGGTCCCCAAGAGAAAATCCCCCTGCGAAGGGATCCGCATTCGGATCCCTCCCGGTCCCCATAGGCGGGGCTTGTATTCCCCGTTACTGGCCTCTCCGGGGATCCGGCCGGCTGCGTTCCGGCCGGATCCCTGAGCCGGCGAAAGTCGGACTGGACCCCGGCCTTATGCGGCCGGCGGCGGCAGTTCGGACACCAGCCGGATCGAAGCGGACAGCTCTTCCAGCTGGAAATGCGGCCGCAGGAAGGCAGTCGCCGTGTAGACGCCGGGCTTGCCCGGCACTTCCTTCACGTCCACGCGCGCCTCGCGGAGCGGGAAACGTGCCTTGGATTCCTGGCTGGCATTGTCATCCAGCAGGACGTACTGGGAGATCCAGGTCTGCAGGAAGTTCTGCACCTGGCCGGCGGTCATGAAGGAGCCGATCTTGTCCCGCATGATCACCTTGAAGTAATGGGCGAACCGCGACGAGGCCATGATGTAGGGCAGCATCGCCGAGATCCGGGCATTCGCGTTGGCGAAGTCGGTGTTGTAGACCTTCGGCTTGTTGGCCGTCTGGCCGCCGAAGAAGGCCGCCTTGTCCGTGCCCTTGCAGTGCACGAGCGAGATGAAGCCCAGGTCCGACAGCTCCTTTTCGCGCCGGTCCGTGATCGCGATCTCGGTCGGGCATTTCAGCGCGATGTCGCCCTCGTCGGTGTGGAAGGTATGCGCCGGCAGGCCCTCCACCAGGCCGCCGCCCTCGACGCCGCGGATCGCCGCCGTCCAGCCGTACTTGGCAAAGGCGTCGGTGATGCGCTGGCCCAGCACGAAGGCCGGATTGCCCCACAGGTACTTGGAGTGGTCGCGCCCGTCGACATCCTCGACGAAGTTGATCTCCTCCACCGGCACCGTGTCCGGCCCGTAGGGCAGGCGCAGCAGCGCCCGCGGCAGGGTCAGGACGACATAGCGGCTGTCCTCGCTCTCCCGGAAGGAGCGCCACTTCAGCAGTTCGGTGCTCTCGAACAGTTTCGCCAGGTCGCGCGGATTGCCCAGGTCGGTGAAGCTCGGCAGGTCGAACAGCTTCGGCGAGGCCGCCGCGATGAACGGGGCATGCGCCGCCGCCGCCACGCCGGAGATCATCTCCAGCAGGGCGATGTCCTTCGGGTGCCGGCCGAACTCGAAGTCGCCGATCAGGCAGCTGAACGGGCTGCCGCCGAAGGTGCCATACTCTTCCTCGTAGAGCTTCTTGAACAGGTTGCTCTGGTCGAACTCGACCGCCTTCTCCAGGTCCTTCTGCAGCTCGTCCCGCTTGATCGGCAGGAGGCGGAGCTTCAGCCGGGTGCTGGTCTCGGTGTTCATCACCAGGAAGGACAGGCCCCGCCAGGCGGATTCCAGCTGCTGGAAATCCGGGTGATGCATGATCTCGTTCAGCTGCAGGCTGATCAGGTCGTCCAGCTCTGCGATGCGCGCGTTGATCAGGGTCGCCGCGTCCTTGCTCGGCGTCTCCTCGTCGGCCAGCACCTGATCGACGAACGCGCTGATCAGGTCGGACGCATAGGCCTTCTGTTCGTCGGTGGAGGCCATATGGCCTTCCTCGATGATCTGCTCCAGGATCCCGCCCGAGCTGCTCTGCTGTGCCTCAGCCATTCCCTGCTACCCCTTCACTCTGTCGGACCGGCCCTCAGGCCTGCGGCTCTTCCGGATTGTCCTCGGACGGCGCGTCGTCGCCCGCGCTCTCGTCCTCTTCTTCCTGGGCCGGCGCCATCGACGCGACCGCGGAGCGCACTTCCTGCTGACGCTCGGTATTGCCGATCACGTCCGACAGGATGCCGTCCAGTTCGTCATTGCCGTCCAGCTTGGCCAGCAGGTCGTTCAGCTTGCGCCGCGCCTTCAGCAGCTCGCTCAGCGGCTTGACCTGGCCGATGACGTTGACCGGGTCGAAGTCTTCCATGTTGCGGAAGTTGACCTCGACATTCAGCTTGGTGCCGTCATTGGCCAGCTTGTTGTCGACCTGGAACGCCGCACGCGGCGCCAGGGAAGACATCACGTCGTTGATATTGTCCCGGTCGATCTCCGTGAACTTGCGGTCGCGCAGCTTCTGCATCGGCACCTTCGACTTGCCGGTCAGGTCGGACATGATGCCCACGACGAAGGGCAGTTCGCGCTTCTCGATCGCGTCACCGATCTCGACGTCGTAGGTGATCTGCACGCGCGGCGGGCGTACCCGGGAAAGCTTTTTCTGGGTGCTTTCGGCCATTTTCCCTCTCCTCTACCGGTTCCGATCGTCCGTCGCGGACTGTCCCGAGCGGCAGGACCGGACCCCCATGACCTGGTGCGGAAACCCGCAACCATCCTTGTCTTTCGTCACTCTCGCACCGACGCTCCGGCCTTGCAACGAACCATGTATAGGCCGATCTGGGCGAAATCTTGGAGACTTCATGACAAATTAGTCTGTTGTCGGTGACCCTCCTTCGCCGAGCCCCATCAGGCGGAAAAGATGGTTCCGCTGTCTTTCGTCGTCGACGAGTTCTTCGAGAAGGTCGGTGAACGACATGTCGCGGAAAGCGATCGCGCGCCGGACCAGATAGGGGGTCGGGCTGTGCGGATCGGCGTCCATCAGATAGTCGGTCGCCGCCTTCAGCATGGCATAGGCGTCGTCACGGCTGGCCAGGCGGAAGGCGCCGCCGGATTTCACTGTGCGGGCCGTGGCCCCGGCGGCCGGCGCCTCTGCCGGCGCCTCGCCTTCGGCCGCTGCCGCGTCTTCGGGCGCCGGCGCGGGCTCGTCCTCCGCCTCCGGTTCCTCTTCTTCCTCCGGGCGCTTCGCCAGCTCCTGGTCGAACCACATCTTCAGTTCGTCCAGTTCCCGCCCGACCTTGCGCAGGCCGGGCGCACCGTACTTGCCGAACTTGGCATCCAGGACGTCCGACATCTCCTTCAGCGCGGCCTGCGTGTCGGCGATCTCCGCCAGCCGCGCCTTCAGGAACGACACGCCCGTCAGTTCCACGCTCTGCAGGATCTTGTCCTTCGTCGGGATGCTCTCGTCATCGGCATTGTCCACGGCCTTGTTGGCCGCCAGCGCCTGCTCGCGGCGCACCGCGTCGCGCCACTGGATCCAGGTATAGTCCTCCGCCATCGGATTGGCCGGATCGGTGATCGGCATGAACATCAGGGTGAAGGGCAGCTGCTCGTCCATCCATTCCAGGATCCGCTCGCGGGCCTCCAGGTCGTCGTCATCGTCGATCTCGGGGAACATCCCCTCCCAGAAGCGGTCGGAGATCCCGGCGATGATGCGGAAGCCGTGCTGCAGCCCGTCCAGGAACCAGGCCTTGCCCATTGCCTCGGTCAGCCAGGCGGCCAGCTGCAGGTCCTTCGATTCCTTGGCCAGCGCCTTGGCGCAGCGATCGATCACGTTCGACCAGTTCGCCACCTTCAGGGGCTTCTGCCAGACCCCCGTCGGCAGATCCGGGTTGTCCTCGCGCCTTGCCTCCTTGATCTCGTCGTAGACCGGCTCGTAGAACAGCGACCGGCCCGCCGGGGAGTCTCCCGGGATCGGCGCCAGGATCTTCTCAAGATCTACGACCTGCGCGGCTTCGGCCATCATCCCCTATCCCGGTCTCTGCGACCCTAATTGCCGTCGAACAGCCGGCGGAAGACGCTGTCCGGCGGGGCTGCCGGGTAGCCGTCCGCGCGCCTGTAGAAGGCCCCGTCCAGTTCGCCCGAGGGCGGCGCGGGCACGCGGCCGTCCTGCGGCCCGAAGACGCCGCTGCGTGGCCAGAGCCGCTGCGCGTCGTAGGTCAGGCCCTGCGGGCCCTGCATCGGATAGCCATCGGCCCCATAGCCGCCCTGATTCTGGCCCGGCGCGCCATAGCCGCCCTGGCCATAGCCGCCCTGGCCATAGCCGCCCTGGCCATAGCCGCCCTGGCCATAGCCGCCCTGGCCATAAGCGCCCTG
>MDTD01084520.1_pt1 | contig 22359 bp, 22 predicted proteins | sample 811221 | NCBI WGS metagenome assembly MDTD01 (sample SAMN05326646, study PRJNA326480) | marine metagenome | isolation source: seawater | place: Pacific Ocean: South West | collected 2011 | reverse complement strand
ATTGAAGGCCCTCCAAGAAGATTGTTAAATAAAGATTTAAAGATTGAATCGCCTTATAATACATATTTAAATTATGGCTTACCTCCCGGACCAATAAATAATCCAGGACTTCAATCAATAAAGGCTGCATTATATCCATCAGAAACTGATCTTCTCTATTTTGTAGCTAAAGGAGATGGTTATCATACATTTTCTAAAACTGAAAAAGAGCACAGGATCGCTAAAGCCAAATTCCAAAAGGTTAGAAAAAAACATAAAATGCAAAAACTAAATAAAGGGGAAATTTAATTTATGCTTAAATCTTTAAATAAGGTTCAAAAATCTGCAGTACAGTCATTTGGAAATCCAATTCTTATATTTGCTGGTGCTGGTAGTGGAAAAACAAGAGTTTTAACACATAAAATTGCCTATTTAGCTGATGAAAATCTTATTCCAGAAAAAAATATTTTAGCGGTAACATTCACTAACAAAGCTGCTCAGGAGATGAATACGCGAGCTGCAAATTTAAAAAAGAAAAAAAATATTGATGCAACTATAGGCACTTTTCATTCAATTTGCGCAAGAATATTGAGAAAAGATATTAAACACATTGGCTATACGAGTGATTTTACCATATTTGATGTTCAAGATCAAATATCTTTATCTAAGATTATTTTAGATGATATGAAGATCACTAAAGACAAATTATCTCCACAAAATGCAAAATATCTAGTAAGTAGCAATAAAAATAAACTCATTACTCCAAATGATTTGTTAACTAAAGCTAATAATCTCCAAGATAAATTATTTGCAGAATTTTATAAAAAATATCAAGATTCTTTATTTGAAAACAATGCCGCCGACTTTGATGACTTACTTCTTTTGCCTATTAAATTATTTAATGAAAACCCAGATATTTTAAAAAAATACCAAAACATGTGGAAATATGTTTTGGTTGATGAGTACCAAGATACAAATAAGCCCCAATTTGAGTTTATTCAATGCCTTGCTAAAGAGCATAGGCAGATTTGTGTGGTTGGTGATGATGATCAATCTATCTACGGTTGGCGAGGAGCTGACATTAGAAATATTTTAGATTTCGAGAAAGTTTTTAAAGGTTGTGATGTTTTTAAGTTAGAAAAGAATTATAGGTCAACAGCTAATATTTTGGATGCAGCACATAGCGTTGTTAGCAACAATCAGTTAAGAGCTTCTAAACAACTTATTTCAGATAATAAAAATGGTGAAAAAATTGGCATTCTGGAAACAAATGATGAAATGGAAGAAGCCGATGCGTTAATTAATGCTTTGGAGAAGGAAATTAAATTAGAAAAAAGAAATTTTAGTGATTTTGCAGTATTGTATAGAACCAATTCACAATCAAGGGCACTTGAAGATTCATTCAGGCGTTCATCAATTCCATATAATATTATTGGAGGCATAAGATTTTATGAACGAAAAGAGATAAAAGATATTCTTGGTTACTTAAGCTTAATAATCAATCCAAAAGACACTGTTTCTTTGAGAAGAGTAGTAAATTTTCCTCCAAGGGGGATTGGTTTAAAAACTGTTGATAAATGTTTCGAAAAAGCTGAAAAGAAGAATATGGAATTATTAGAAGTCTTAAATGAGCCAGACGATATGGGAATACGAGGGAAGCAAGCTGAAGCTCTAAAGAGGTTTTATGGCATAATTATGAAATACAATGATTTGCTACCAAAATTAAATGCTGGAGAATTAGTTCGCACACTTGTAGAGGAAATTGGAATAAAAAGCCATTATCAAAAAAATAGATCTCCTGATGACAGCGAAAGATATGATAATGTTTTAGAATTTTTAAAAGGTTTAGATGAATTCACGATTCGAAATCCAGATGGAGGATTAAGAGAATTCTTGGAAGAAGTTTCTTTATTGACCGATCTAGATAACTGGAATGATCAATCAAATAGAGTTACATTGATGACCGTTCATGCATCTAAAGGTTTAGAATTTCCCGTTGTTTTTATATCTGGCTTAGAGGACGGACTTTTTCCACTATATAGCTCAATGGATATCAAAGAAAAGCTCGAAGAAGAGAGGAGATTATTTTACGTTGCGCTAACAAGAGCTGAAGACAAAGTATATTTATTGTATGCATTACAGAGAAGAAGGCCTGGTTTAGAAGAATTAATTGGTATGCAATCCCGATTTGTAAAAGAAATTCCAAAAGAAAAATTAGAAAAAATTACCTTTACCTCTGCCTTAACACGAAGAGTGATAGGAGGAAAACCTGGTAAACACACTAAAACAGCTCTAAGAAGAACCGTGGTAATTTTTGACGATTTTAAAGTTGGAGACATCGTAGAACATGCAATATTCGGAATAGGAAAGGTGATGGCAATTAGCGGCCAAGGGGAAAATCAAAGAGTTGGAATTGAGTTTAAAGATGGTTTGAAAAAGAAACTAGTTGTGAAATTTGCAAATTTAAAAAAGATTGATACTTGATAGGTAAAGTTAATATTTACTAATACATTTAAATAAAAATATTAATATGAAAAAAATACAATTACTAAATGACGCATTAAAAAAAGAAGGTTTAAGATTTACTGAGCAGAGAAAATCTATATGGGATGAGATTACTTCATCCGATGACCATAGAGAGGCTGAAGATATATTTTTAGCACTAAGAAAAAAAAATATCAATGTATCAAGGGCAACTGTATATCGAACTATTGATGTATTAGTTAAAAATAATTTAGTTAGAAAAATCGATCTGGGAGACAATCCTGCAAAGTTCGAACGCCAAACAGAACATCATAACCATATTGTCTGTGTGAATTGCGGTAGTATTGAAGAATATTTTGATAAAATCATTGAACAGAGACAAATTAAAATTATTGAAGAATTGGGATTTAAAATGATTCGGCATACGCAAAATCTTTTTGTTTTGTGTAAAAACTGTTTGTAGGAAAAAATAAATGTTATTAATTCTTACTTTTTTATTTTTTTTTCAAGAACTTATTATTGGCGAAGTAACAAAGGAGCCTGGTATAAAATTCATCTTTGAAGGTGCTATAAAAGATAAGATTTATCCTGATTTGTTACATTTGACTGAGAATGAAACCAATATCCACATTGAGGCTAGAGTAAATTGGGATACGATAAATATTCCTGAAGGAGCCGTTCCTGGTGGCTTCATACCTTATTTGAAAGTTACTGCAAAAATTGTAAACCAAGCCAATGGCCTTAAATCTTTTATTGATTTAACTCCTCACATCAATCTTATTGATAATTTTCATTATGCCAGAAATATTTATTTGCCTGGCAGTGATGATGATTTGTATTCTGTTGAATTTAGAATAGTACCTCCTCACTCAGCTGAAATTGCTTTGCATAAAGACTGGAGATCTGTTTATGGAGATAAAATACTTGAAGAATATAAATTTTTCTATAAAGATATTAATTTTAAAGAAATATCAAGATCTAAAAGATAATAAAATTATAATTTTTTATAATATAGATTAGTCAAGCCTCCCTCCCTTTTTTTTGTAAAACCACTTTCTAATATTCTTTCTGCTGTAATTGTATCTCCTTTAACTATCTCAATCATTATCTGACTAATGGATTTATTATTAAATTTCATTAAAAAATTATCCAAAAATAAAATCAAATTTTCTCCTCTTAAATTATAATTAGGCTCACAAGAAACATGTTTTATTAAAATTTTTTCTTCTAATAAATATTCAATAATTATTAAGCAAATTATCCAATCATTCTCCTTTAAAAAAAAACTCTGGAATCTTTCCTGGAGATAAAATTTTTTTATCCATTTTTTAAAATTGAATGGATATTTGCTATTAGGTTCACTAAAATTAAGATTTTTGGGACTCTTAAACCAATTTTTTAAGATTTTTTCAATTAATTTTAGATTTTTTTCCTTGTGAATATTTATTTTTTTTACTTCGATATTCATAATACTTAATACATAAATTTATAGATTATAAATCTAAATTTAATAGAATGAAAAATATAGCAAATATTTCTGAACTGAAAGAGGGCAAAACTATACAGGGATTTTTCCTTTGTGTAGAAAAAAACTTACGTCATTCTAAAAATGGTGATCCATATCTTGATTTAGTCTTAAGAGATAAGACCGGTAAAATAAGCGCTAAGATATGGAATAAAATTAATGAATTTGAATCGAAGTTTAATAGCGGTGATGCTGTTGCTATAAAAGGGAAAATGGAAATATATCAAAACAAAAAATATTTGATTGTTGAAAGAATAAACAAAGCAACCGTTCAAGGTTATGCAAGATTTGGATTTGACCCATCCTTAATAATTCCATCAGCCAAAGCAGATCCTAAGGTCATGTGGAAAGAGTTGTCAAAATATTTTAAACAAATTAAGAATTTGAAACTAAGAAAAATGACAGTCTTGACATATAATTTCTATAAAAAAAGAGTTTTATACTTTCCAAGTACTGTAAATAAAAATCATAATTATATGTCCGGTTATTTAGAACATGTTCTTTCATTTGTTAAAATTGCTAATTTTCTATCAGAATATTATAAACTGAATAAAGATTTGATGCTTTTAGGAGCATTTTTCATTGATGTAGGCAAGTTGCAAATTCTTAAGGGCGGTTATCAACCAATAAAGAAAAAAGAAGGGTTAGCAGTTAACTACTCATATTACAGCAGAGATGTAATGAAAAAATTTTCAAGAAAGGTGACTGGTATAGATAAAAATATTTTAATTGAATTGGAGCATATAATTACTTCTTCGTTTACCCCTTTTGAAAGACAAAACTCTTCTTTACCATCTTCAAAAGAAGCGCTGGCTTTAAATTCCATTAAACAGCTAGATGTCAATTTAAATGTATTTGAAAATATAATTTCGCTTGAAGCAGATGAGGATGGTATTACTAGTAGGCACAACTTGTTTGGTCGTCAAATTTTTAAATTTTTAAATGTCGATTAATAACATCGTTAAGGGATCCATTTTTTGTGCACTTGCAATTGGATTAGGCTTTGTATTTATGCCAGTACCTAATTTTGAGCTTATTACAGTTACAGTATTTCTGAGTGGGTTATATCTAAATAGCGCTTGGGGATTTCTTATTGGATGTACAACAATTATGATATATTCTGGGTTTAATCCTATGGGATCAGGATTGGCTTTTCCCCCCCTTTTTTTAAGCCAAACAATAGCAATGGGATTCATAGGACTTTCAGGGGGCCTAATGAAATTTTCATACCATTTGAGTTTATGGAGCCAGAGAATAGTTTTTTGCTTAGCAGGTTTTTTTTTAACATTGGTTTATGATATTGTTACACTTTTTGCGTACCCTTTAGCTCTTGGTTTGGGTGATGCTGGCCTGATTGGTATTTTGATTAAAGGTTTACCATTCATCATTTTTCATGAATTTATAAATTCAATTATTTTCTTAATTTTTGTTCCAAAAGTTTTTCGTAAAATATCAAGATGAGAAAAAATCTTTTCTATTTTTTTTTTATTATTGCAACAGGAAGAGGTGATTCGCAAAACATTTCTTTTGACCTTGCTGGACATAGTGGAATTTTAATAACTGAAGGCATAAATCTTTGGAATAGATCATGGTTTTCTGGAATCCTTCTTTTTGATGGGACATACGCATCTTATCCCATTCGTTTTGGTGAGCATGTAAATAAGAATTTTTTTTTAAATGATAGTTACAACTTATCGGATTTTAACTCCTTCAAAGACTCTACATTTACTAAAAGCTATTTTAATCATGCTAGGGGTGATTATAATTACAACAAGCTAGACTTTAGCTTTATTAATAACTTTAAAGATGAAAATTGGAAAATCAATTTTTTTAAAAAAAATTTCTATGGAAATACTGGTCATTATATAATAAATAATCAAACCAACTCTCCGATCCAAGAATCGTATACAATTAATTATAATAAAAAAATAAAAAAACAAAATTTAGAGTTTGCTATTGGAAGGTTTCTGACAAAAAGTGGATTACCTGATATCAATCAGAATGGAAAAGAGTTGAATGAAATACTATCTTCAGCTTTTAGGATAAAATCTAATTTTAACAATATTAATGCTGTTCTATATTTTTCTCAATTTTTTCAAAACAGAAGAATCTTTCACTCCACTTTTAGTGATTCTACGTACCATAAAATTAACAGATCACTATTAAAATTTAAAATTTATAAAATAGAGAATATTTCACTTAATCTTGATAACAATCTTTATTTGCATAGCAATGATCAAAAAAATTACTTAAAAAAATGGTCAAATTTTTATATCAATGGTATTTATAAAGATCTCAACCTCTTTTTGGGATATCAATTTTTTGAACCAAGAAAAAATAACAAAAATGGTATTAATTGGAATATCTCATATCACTATAATCCTACTAATCTGAAATTACTTATTCAATCTAGGAAATATGCCGAACCCTTTCACCCAAATTTATTGAACCAAAAATATATTGATTTTCAATTTTTTACAGATAATAAAGTCTCATTGCAGTTTGATAATGATAATCTAACGTTGTCTACCTCAGTTATTTCAACTATGATTGAGAACAATATAGTTAACAGTCCCATAAATTTTTTTAATTTTAATTTAAATTATAAAATATTCCCGAATTTATCATTTTACACTAAAGTAACATCTCAAGTTGATACATCATTTTTTGGAATAGGTGGTGGAGAAATATATGAGGTTGGTTTCAAACCAAAGTTTTTATTTTTTAATAAAAAAATGAAATTTGAATCAATTATTTATGCGAATATATATGACGGATTTTCTCCATACTATGAATATAGTGTGACGAACAATATTCCAAATAAAATCGAATTGGAAGGGGATATTAAAAATGATTATTGGTTGCTAAACTTAGAAGCAGTAGTCAATATTTCTAGCGCAAAATTATACTACAAGGCAACAAACATATTAAATGCTATAAACCCTAATGACAATTCATCATTGGTATATCGTAATTATATTTATCCAAGATTAGGAAGAATGGTTGAATTTGGTGTTGAATGGCACTTTGATAATTAATTACTTAATAATTCTTTAAATAAGTCTTTAAATGTAAATTTGAGAGTGAAATGCTTCATGACAAATTCAATTTTATCTAAATCAGTACTTATTTTGAATACAAATTATTCCCCAATGGATATTTGCTCTGCTAAAAGAGCTATTTGCCTTTTCTACAATCAGAAAGTAGAAATTTTAGAATCATATGGAGAAAAAGTCCATTCTACATCAATTTCACTTTTATTACCATCAATTATAAAGCTTAAAAATTATGTTAAGAATAATAATATGAAAGTAATATTATCGAGAAAAAATTTATTAATTAGAGATAATTACCAATGTCAGTATTGTCTCTCAAAAAAAGCACCCCTGACCATTGACCATATTGTTCCTAAAAATAAGGGCGGCGAAGATAGTTGGACCAATCTTGTGATAGCTTGTCAAAATTGCAATAGAAAAAAAGGGAATAAGACTCTTAAACAAAGCAATATGGATCTTAATAAAAAACCACTAAAACCTAATAAAATTCAATATTTTCAAAAATTCATTAAGAGCGAACAGAACTCTTGGAAGCCTTATCTATTTATGGAGTCTATGTGAAAAAAAGGATTTTGAGCGGGATACAACCCTCAGGAGAATTACACCTGGGAAATTATTTTGGCATGATGTCAAGAATGATTGAGTATCAAGAAAAAAATGATTTGTTTTGCTGTATAGTAAATCTGCATGCACTTACAACAATTGATGACAAAAGCATTTTGTCAGATAATACAATTAACGCTGCCATGGATTTTATTGCTTTGGGCCTTGATCCAAAAAAAACAACATTTTGGATTCAAGGAGATGTCCCTCAGGTTTGTCAATCTACATGGCTATTTTCTAACATAACAAATATGGGACTACTGGACCGCTCAACTTCTTATAAAGACAAAATAGCCAAAGGATTAAAACCTAATGTTGGACTGTACTCATACCCAATTTTAATGGCATCTGATATTCTGCTTTATGGAGCACACAAAGTACCTGTAGGAAATGATCAAAAGCAGCATATTGAGATAGCTAGGGATATTGCGATAAGATTCAACAAAATATATGGTGAAACATTTGTAATACCTGAAGCTTCAATAGAAAAAAATAATAGGTTAGTACCTGGTATTGATGGCAATAAGATGAGCAAATCTTATAAAAATTTTATACCAATCTTTGGGAGTGAAAAAACTATACGAAAAAAATTTATGTCTATAATAACTGATTCAGCAGATATTAATGAATCAAAAGATATTGATTCTCCATTATTTAAGCTATATTCACTTTTTTTGGATCAAAATGAGAAAGATGAATTAAAGGACAGATTTTTAGCTCCTGGAATGCGGTACGGAGATGTCAAAAAAGAACTATTTGAAAAATTTTGGCTCCATTTTGAACCATTTAGAAGGAAGAGGAATTATTTAAGCAATCACAAAGATTTTGTTTTGTCTTCATTAAATGAAGGTGCAGAAAAAGCGGCAATTGTTGCTGATTTTAATTTAGATAAAATGAGAGAAGCCATGGGTCTAAATTATGGATAAAAAAATTGCATAATATTCATTTAGATCAATTTGAAGGCCCGCTTGATTTATTATTGTATTTTATTAGAAAAGATGAAATTGATATTTACGACATTCCTATATCAAAGATTACATATGATTATTTTAAGGTTATAGATAAAATGAATTCTTTAAACGTATCAATAGCCGGTGAATTTGTTTTAATGGCTGCCACTTTAATGAAAATTAAATCAAAAATTTTGATTCCAAGGCAGGAGCTTGATGAAGAAGGTGAGATTGTAGATCCTAGAACAGATTTAGTTAATAAATTAATCGAATATCAGCAGTTTAAGAATGTTTCAGATAAGCTCAGAATGCTACAAGATGAAGCAGATTTATCATATACTAGAAAATTATTAGAGGATTCTAGCTTTGAAAAAAGTGAAAAAATGTCGTATGATGATTTAACTTTATTTAACTTAGCAGAGCTATTTAAAAAAGCAATCGAGAAAGCCCCTTTAGTAAATCCCATAGAATTACAAGCTGAACCTATCAGTCTGGAGAGCAGAAAAAAACTAATATTGTCATCATTTGATGGAAATGGTAAGCTCTCTTTTTTTAATTTAATTTTAAATTTAAAAGATAAGCTAGATATCATTATTTCATTTCTTGCAATTTTAGATTTGATTAGAACTAAACAAATTTTAGTTTTCCAAAAAAACGTATTCAGTGATATAAAATTTAATTTACTAACAATTGAATAAAAATTTAATGTTAAAAGAAAATAGAATAATTGAAGCACTGCTTTTTGCTAGTCCTGAACCACTTACTCAAAAAAAACTATCTCATATTTTTGATAGAAATATTCCTAATCTAAAAATTTCGATTGAACGATTGAATAGTTTATATAGCAAAAACAATTTATCTATTGAAATAATAAAAATTGCAGGTGGTTATCAATTAAGAACAAAGCCAGAATTTAGTATCTTTGTAAAAAAACTATTTAATAATAATTTTCAAAATTCTATTTCTCAAGCTGCATTGGAAAGCCTATCAATCATTGCATACAAACAGCCAGTAAGTAAATCTTTATTAGAATCAATTCGAGGCGTAGATTGTTCGGGCGTTATAAAAACATTGTTGAAAAAATCTTTAATTCAAATAAAAGGTAGAGATGATGGTCCAGGAAGAGCGCTACTTTACATAACAACTAAGGAATTTTTAATTTCTTTTGGTATTGATAAATTAAGCGATTTACCTAAACTAAAAGAAATAAACGAAATCATTGGAGAAAACAATTTGGATAAACAAATAGATGCGTTTAAATAAATTTATTTCTAGGGCAGGAATAGCGTCAAGAAGAGAAGCTGAAAAATTAATTCAAAGTGCCCATGTTACAATTAATGGCAATGTTGAATTAAGCCCTTATTATGATGTAAATAAAAAAGATGTCGTCAAATACGACTCTATGGTTATAAAAGAGAATGAGGATGCAATTATTATAATGCTAAATAAACCTAAAGGTTATATAACAAGCATGAAAGACCCTTTAAAAAGAAAAATTGTTTCAGATTTAATTAATATTAAAGAAAGAATTTTTCCAATTGGAAGGCTTGATAAAGATACTACAGGACTCCTTTTGTTTACCAATCAAGGTGATTTAGCCTTGAAGCTGAGTCATCCAAAATATAATGTTCCTAAAATTTATTCATCAATAATTGATAGACCATTTGCTTTATGGGAGAAGAAAAAAATAAAAAAAAAAGTATATATTGGTCAAAAAGAATGGGGCAGAGCTGATATTATAGATCAAAAAAAAGTAAATGGTAAAATTGTTGTAAAATTAAAACTCTTTCATGGAAAAAAAAGAGAGATAAGAAGAATAATGTATAGAATGAAAAGAAATTTATATAGTTTAAAAAGAATTGAATTTGGACCTTGCAAGTTAGGTAATTTAAAGGAGGGGCAATGGAGATCTCTTCAAAATAAAGAAATTTCAATTTTAGAAAAATATATGAGTAGTTAAAAATGTTACTTCAAACTAGTAATTTTTTAAATTAAGACGTAAAATCTCGAGCTCATTGATAATTAATTATGATTGTTACAATAGATGGTCCAGCTGCAAGCGGTAAAAGCACGACTGCAAAACTGGTAGCCGAAAAATTAGGAATTTCTTATTTAGATACTGGCGGAATGTATAGATGTATAGCTTATTATTTTATAAAAAATAATTTACCATTTGAAGATAGTCATGTTACAAGAACTCATTTAAAAAAATTGGATATTTTGATTGAAGAAATTAATCTTGAACAGCGCTTCATCTTAAATGGTGATGACATTACTTCTAAGATTCGTTCTAATAAAGTATCTAAAAATGTTAGCATAATAAGTTCCTTTTCCTTTGTGAGAGAACTTATGGTTGACTTGCAACGACATTATGCTGTTGATAAAAGCATTATTGTTGAAGGAAGGGATATTGGAACTATTGTTTTTCCAGATGCTGATTTTAAATTTTTTTTGGTTGCTGACGATTATGTTCGAGCTTGCAGACGTCAGAAAGACTTGTTAAAAAATGGTGAAAATTACTCCTTAGAAAAATTAATTCAAGAAATTAGGCTAAGAGATAAGTTTGATTCTGAAAGAGAAAATTCTCCTTTAACAAAAGCTTCAGATGCAATTGTAATTGATACTTCAAAAAAAACTATCAATGATCAAGTTGACTTTATAATTAATAAAGTAAAGTCAAACATGAAAGGAAAAAAAAATGAATGAAAATTCGAAAAAACCAGTTTTTGAACAGGCATTAGAATCAAGTAGTTCTGGTGTCAGCGATGAAAAAAAGGTAATTGAATCGCCATCAACATCTACATTAAATAAATTACCAGAACAAAATAAAAACGTAAATACTATTTCAAATATAGATTTTTTATCAAACTCAATTTTTGATGAAACTAAAGAAATTTCAATTGATCAGTTGATCAAAGATGAACTAGATAATGAAGATATAATTGATGATTCTAGATATACATCAACTTTTTCTGATATAAGTGAAAAGAAAATTATTTCTGGTAGAGTTATTGGAATGAATGATAAAGAGATCCTAATTGATATTGGATTTAAGTCTGAAGGAATTATCAATAGGGACGAATTTAAAGAAAATTTGCTTCCTGAAATTGGTGAAAAAATCAGCGTCTATCTTGAAAAAATGGAAGATGAAAGTGGTAAGACAGTTCTATCTAAAGAAAAAGCTATCTTTTTACAAAGATGGCAAGAGCTAAGAGATATTTTCGATACGCAAGAGGTTATAACTGGTAAAATAATCAAAAGGATTAAAGGTGGCATGGTGGTAGATCTTGATGGTGTTCAGGCTTTTCTACCAGGCTCACAAATTGATGTAAGACCAGTAAAAGACTTTGATAAATATATTGATACTGATATGAAATTAAAAGTTGTCAAATTTAATGAATTTAGAAAAAACATTGTTGTTTCTCACAAAGCTATACTTGAAGAAAGTCTTGCTGAGCAAAGAACAGAGTTGTTTAATAAACTTAAAGTTGGTTCAATAATGGAAGGCAGAGTTAAAAATATAACTGATTTTGGTGTATTCATTGATCTTGGTGGAATTGATGGCCTTCTACACATAACGGATCTGAGCTGGGGAAGGGTTAATCATCCATCTGAAATTGTTAACATAGATGATAATTTAAGTGTAAAAATTATAGATTTTGATTCAGAAAAAAAACGAGTTTCACTTGGACTTAAGCAACTAACTCCTTTCCCATGGGAGAATGTTCAAGATAGATACCCAAAAGGACAAAAAATCAATGGCAAAATAGTTAGCATGACAAATTACGGAGCATTTGTTGAGTTAGAGCCAGGGATTGAGGGCTTGATTCACGTATCAGAGATGTCTTGGACGCGCCATGTAAAAAATCCCTCTGAGGTGTTTTCTTTGGGTGATGAAGTTGATGCTGTTGTTTTATCAATCGATATTGAAGAAAAAAAGATTAGCCTAGGTTCTAAGCAGCTTGATGAAGATCCATGGGATAAAATTGAAGAAAAATATTTGATTGGTGACAAGAAAAAGGGTAAAGTTATAAACTTAACTCAATTTGGAGCATTTGTTGAACTTGATGAAGGAGTAGATGGCTTGATACACATATCAGATATGTCATGGACTCAAATTGTAAAACACCCAAAAGAATTTCTTGAAAAAGGACAAGAATTAAATGTTCAAGTACTTGAGGTTTCAAGAGAAAATAGAAGAATCTCACTTGGAATCAAACAATTAGAACCAGATCCCTGGCCTGAATTAATAAAAGAATTTGAAATAGGAAAAGATATTGATGGAAAAATCATTAAAATTTTAGATAAGGGTATTATTTTAGAATTAGAACACATGATTGAAGGAATAATTCCTTATGGAAAAAAACCAAAAAGAGATAGAAAAATATTATCATCTCAACATAAAGTTGGCGATATTCTAAAGGGAACTGTTTCTGATGTTAGACCGGATGATAAAAAAATTATTATTTACGTTGAAGGTTTAGCTTCCGAAGAAGGATCAAAAAAAGATGATATAAGAGCATTTTTGGACAACCAAGACGCTCCTGCTGGCGAAAAAATTCAGATCCCAGATGATTTAGTTGATAATTAAATTTTTAAATGAGTTTTCTATATTTGTGAGCTTTTTATATAATTAATAAGTGAATATCAATTCTTTTTTGTCTATTATCAAAATTAGAATGGCCTTTGGCTCTTTTTTGCTAGCTGGATCGCTGTGGCTTTTTGTAACAAGTAATAATACCTATACTACAATAATAGATATGCCTATTGAAGCGAGAAACTTATCCGCTCAGCATGCATTAAATAAAGAAGTTCCTAAAATAGCAAAAGTTAAATTAAAAGGTACTGGCAGGTCATTATTCAAATCTTATTTACTTAAATCATTTTTTCCTAACTTTAAACTCGTAATTGACTTAGAAAGAATTTCTAAAGAGTACAGTTTTATTTTAAATGATTATTTTGAAAGATACCCGCAAAAAGTCTCAATCCCCTCAAATTTCGAATTAGAATACATTGAAGTTGTTTATCCAAATAGAATACAAATTAGTCTTGATGAATATAAAGAGAAAATTGTAGATGTTGTTGTAAATGCAAATATTTCAACTGCTCCAGGTTTTACAAAGGTAGGTGATTATAAAATATTTCCAGAGAAAATTAAAATTGCTGGCCCAAAGGATATTATAGATAAAACAAATTTTATATATACCGAACAGTACATTCAAGCAGATATCAAAAACGAAATACAAACAAAATTATCTCTCGTAGCTAATACCGAGGATTTAATAGAATTGACTCCTAGTGAAATTTTATTTAAACAAAAAATAGAAATGATAAGTGAAAGAATAATCAGTGAAATTCCTGTCCGAATAGAAAATATTATTGATCAATATCAAGTATTTTTAAGCCCACAGACAGTATCTTTAACAGTGGTGGGAGGAATAGAATTTATCTCCAGCCTAAATCCTGATAGTATAGATGTAAGTGTAGATTTTTCTAATTGGAGCTCATCAAAACAATTTTACCCCATAAGTGTAAAGATGCCCAAGAACATTTTAAAATGGATGGATTTATCACCGCAAAACATTGAGCTAATTGTAACTAAGAGTATAGAATGAAAATTTTAGGAATTGAAACTTCATGTGATGAAACTGCAATTGCTTTATTTGATAATGAAAAATTATTGTATTCTAAAGTAAGTAGTCATTTAATTCATAAGAAATATGGAGGAGTGGTGCCAGAATTAGCATCACGAGAGCATGATAAAATATTGCCAAAGCTATTCAAAGATTGTCTGAAATCATCAAAATTAAGTCCAGTTGAAATTGACTTAATTTCCGTAACGCAGGGACCTGGATTGGCCGGTTCATTAATCTCAGGAGCATCTTTTGCAAAAGGTTTAAGCTTAGCTAATAAAATTCCCATAATTGGTATTAATCATTTAGAGGCTCATATTTTTGCTAACATTTTATCAGACCCAAATTTGAAATTTCCATTTGTATGTTTGCTAGTTTCCGGAGGTCATACTCAATTATGGCATGTTAATGGTCTTGGAAAGTATAAATTACTCGGTGAAACTAGAGATGATGCAGCTGGTGAGGCGTTTGATAAGGGTGCAAGGATTTTAGGATTGGGATATCCAGGAGGTCCTGAAATTGAAAAATGCGCGAAGAATGGAAACACAAAAAAAATTAATTTTCCTAAAGCATTGATGAGCAAAAAGAATTTAGAATTCAGTTTTAGCGGACTAAAGACTTCACTTTTATACTATTACAGAAATAATTCAAAAACTGATATTGCAGACATTGCAGCTTCTTATCAATCTTCAATTATTGAAACTTTGTTGCAAAAGTTAAGTTGGTCATTAGATCTAACGAACTGTAATACATGTGTTATTGCAGGAGGGGTTGCAGCTAATTCACACTTAAGAAATATTGCGCATAAATTTTTACCTAAAAAAAAGATAATTTTTCCAAAAATGGAGTTTTGCACTGACAACGGAGCAATGATAGCTTATTTAGCATATCTTTACTCAAAGAATGGAAAATTCACAGAAATAGATTTTAAAATCTACCCAAACATGAAAATAAATCAATATGCAGTTTGATTTTTTGAACAATTATGATTTCATTTTCATCATTTTGTCTTTTATCTATTTATTATTTTTTTTTAATACCCTTGTCAACTATAAAAAAAAGAAATATAAAAAATGGTATATAAAAATTTTACTCCTTAGGTATCTAATATTTGCCTCCTTGCTGCTGCTTCTCTTAAACCCGATTCTTAATTTCTTTTCATACATAAATAGAGATTTAAAACTTGGAATTTTTGTAGACAACTCATCTAGTATGAAATTTCATCAACAGCCGACATTTATGAATTTTAAATCTGATCTAGATAATTTTTTTGAAAAAATTAAAAACAAGGAAATTTTTTATGAAACATTTCTGTTTGACAGAAATGTGAAATCTTTTGACAATATAAACAAATTAGATGGAAATGGTCTTACAACAAATTTATCAAAAGTTGCAAAAAGTATTGAAAATAATCCAAATTTACATAGTGCATTAATAATAACTGATGGAGTTGCCACTGAAGGGATGAATCCTATCAAAAGCTTTGAAGAGCTCAAAATTCCTATTTTTGCTCTAGGTGTAGGTGAAAATTCTAAAATGGTTGATTTATCTATTCAAACAATTGACGTGCCTACAGTTTCTTTCATAAATGACAATATAAATCTAAGATCCGTTGTTAAATCAGAGGGAATCTATAATAAATCTGCTACAATTTCTTTATACCAGGAAAATGATTTAATTGTTTCAAAGGATATTTTTTTAAATAATACAGAAGCCCTAAATGAGGTAGATTTTTTATTTAAACCAAAAAAAATTGGAAATCAAAAATTTGAAATTAGAGTTTCTTCTTTTGAGGATGAATTAAACATTCAAAATAATAGACAAGCCTTTAATATTTTAATTTTAAAAAATAAATATAAAGTTGCATTGTTTACAGGAACACCAAATAATAATACCTATTTAATTAGGGAAAATTTGAAAAAAAACTCTCGAATTGAGTTTGATCACTATGTCAAGGTCACTGATTCTGACTTCAAACCCTCTATTAATTCTTTCTGGGGCACATCCTATGAACTTATAATTTTTGAAAATTTTCCAATTAAAAATCAGTCTTTTGATTTTGTAAGAATTCTAGGGAAAAAAATTATAGCAAATAATTCAGCTATATTCTTGATAATTGGACCAAATCAAAAAAATGAATCATTAAAAAGTATTTCTGCGCTTTTAGATTTTGAATTAAATAACAATCAAAAGGATAAACATCTATTTAATTGGAGCTTCAAAAGAACTGAAAATTTTAGTTCATTGCCACCAATATCTGGTCCAATTTCAATAAGAACAAAAAACAAAAATGTTGATACACTAGCTTTTTTTGAGAATGAAGATCTTCTTTGGTTTAGAAATGAAAAAAATAAAATCAGATCAGTTCTTTTCTTATCTCCAGAGCTCTTGAAATTAAAATCAAAATTTCTTGATTATAATCCAAAGCCTTCTGATTTGATTTTAGATAACTCAATCACATGGTTACTCCAATTGAGCGGTTCTAAAGAAAGCTATTTTAGATTGAATAAAAAAAGACTACGCCTTGGCGAAGTAGTAAACATAGCTGGTAATAGCTTGACAGGTTTGCCAGATGTAAATGAATCATTAATTATAAAATTAAGTCATAATGGCAATGAAATTGACATCAAAGAATTTGACTTTAATATTGATCTAAAAAGGTGGGAGCTTGAATATCGCCCTCCTTCATCAGGTTTGTATGATTATAAAATCCTTTTTGAAAGTGAAAAAAATGAAATTCAAATAGGTGAGTTTGAAGTTTTAGAAAGTAAAATTGAACTCTCCAACGTCTACATGAACGAATTATTATTAAAGAGTATTTCTGCTAGCTCATCAGCAGACTTCAGTTCTTGGACAATGAAAGACACCTTGCTCTTAAAGCTTAAACCAAAATCAAAAAAAGAAATAGATTCTAAATTTGCTAAATTTAATGAGAATATTTTCGTCTTTATTACTATAGTTTTTCTATTTTGCTTTGAGGTCTTTTACAGAAAAAATAAAGGGTTGTTATAAACAGTATGAAAAAAATATCTATTATTGGCACGGGATACGTTGGATTGGTCTCTGGTGCAGGTCTATCAGAATTTGGCAATGAAGTGACATGTTTAGACATAGATGAAAACAAAATTCTTGATCTTAATAAGTTAAAAATGCCAATATATGAGCCCGGGTTAAACTCTTTAATAGAAAAAAATGTAAACAAAGGTCTTTTACGATTTTCTGTTGAAATATCTAAATCGATTCAGAATTCTGAAATAATTTTTATTGCAGTTGGAACTCCTCAAAATAAAAATGGCTCTGCTAATATTGATAATGTTAAATCGGTTGTCAATACCATTGCCAAAAATCTAAATGATTATAAAATTATTTGCACTAAAAGCACTGTACCCATTGGAACTGGTAAAAAAATTAAAAAAATTATAGAAAAACAGAGTGGTTCAACAAACTTTGACTATGTATCAAACCCTGAGTTTTTGCGTGAAGGCGCCGCAATAGACGATTTTTTACATCCTGACCGAATAGTTATTGGTCATGATTCTAAAAAGGCAAAACAAGCGATGAAAGAGGTTTATAGACCACTGTTTTTAAATGAAACACCAATTATTTTTACTAATATTGAATCTGCTGAAATGATAAAGTATGCTTCAAATTCCTTTTTGGCTACAAAGATTAGCTTTATAAATGAGATTGCAAACTTATCGGAAAAGGTTGGTGTAGATATTCATCATGTATCAAAAGCCATGGGCTTGGATGGTAGAATAAGTTCAAAATTTCTTCATGCTGGACCAGGTTATGGTGGATCATGTTTTCCTAAAGACACTGAAGCTTTATCTTACATAGGAAGGAAAAACAACATTTCTTTGAATGTTATTAATGCAACTATTAAAGCCAATAAAAATCAAAAATTAAAAATATTTGATAAAATTAATTTATTATCAAATAAAAATTTGAAAAACAAAAGAATAAGTATTTTAGGTTTATCATTTAAGCCTGAAACTGATGATGTGAGAGAGTCTCCTGCAATAACAATTATACCATTATTATTGCAAAATGGTGCAAAAGTAAACGCTTACGATCCTATTGCTATAGAAAATTTTAAAAAAGTAGCTCCAAACATAAATTACTTTAAATCATGGAGAGATTGTATTTCAGGTACTGACATTTGTGTAATTTTAACTGAATGGAATGAATTTAGAGGTATTGATTTAAAAGAGATGAAAAAATTAATGAATAAGCCTTGCTTAATTGATGCAAAAAATATTTTCAGTATTGAAATATTGAAAAATGAAAAATTTACATTTGACAATGTTGGAAGGATTTTATGATAAAAGTTTGCCGATCTCCCATTGAAGATATTTTAATTATCAATCCAAAAATTAACAATGATTCAAGGGGTTATTTTTTAGAATCACATAGAGATTCAATTTTTGAACAATTAGGATATAGCATTAGATTTGTGCAGGATAATCAAGTTAAATCCTTCAAAGGGGCATTAAGAGGCCTTCATTATCAACTTAATTCTCCTCAAGGTAAATTAGTATGGGTTAGTCAGGGTTCGGTCTTAGATGTTGCAGTTGATATTAGAACTAATTCTTCTACATTTTCTAAATACTTTTCAAAAATATTAGATGACAAGAATCACACTAGACTCTATATCCCGCCTGGGTTTGCTCATGGCTATTTTGTTTTAAGCGAAACGTCAATTTTTCATTATAAATGTACAAATTATTACGATCCAAAAGATGAATATGGTATATTATGGGAAGACCCTACTGTGGGTATAGAATGGCCTGATAACAAAAAAAAAATTTCCAAAAAAGATCTTGATTTACCCTTTTTGGATAATGTTAAACAAATATATTTGCCAAAGTAGAATCATAAATGATTTCGATTGAAGTAATACGAAACAATACCGAGCTAGTCAGAGAAAAATTAGCAAAAAAAGGAGATAAATCTTCTATTAATAAGCTCCTTAAGCTAGATAAAGAATATCGCTCTCTCATTACAAATGTCAATGAATTGAGATTTGAAAGAAATACTGTTTCAAAAAAAATAGCCTATTTAAAAAAAAATGGACAGTCTACTGAAACAGAAATTGCACTTATGAAAGATGTTGGTATATCAATTTCAAATATTGAAAAAGAATCAAATAAAATTAAGGAATTAATTGATTCTATATTACTTAACATACCAAATCTGCCACATGATTCATCGCCAGATGGAATAGACCATAAAGATAATAAGTTAATCCGTGAATCTGGTGAAATAAAGAAAATTGATTACAAAATTAAAAATCATCTTGATTTAGGACATGATCTTAATTTATTTGATTTTGATAGAGCAGCAAAAATTTCAGGTTCTGGTTTCCCACTTTATACTAACAAAGGAGCTAAGTTAGAGAGAGCCCTAATTAACTACATGCTGGATTTACATACATCAGAATTTGGTTATGTTGAAATTTTCCCTCCCTTTCTAGTCAATTCGAAATCTCCAAAAACAACTGGCAACCTACCAAAGTTTAGTGATGATATGTATCAAATTGCGAACGATAATTTGTGGTTAATTCCTACAGCTGAAGTTCCAATTACTAACATTCATAAAGATGAAATAATATCTGAGAAAAACTTACCGATTAAATACGTATCTTACTCTGCTTGCTTTCGTAGAGAGGCTGGATCACATGGAAAAGATACTAAGGGGTTCTTGAGATTACACCAATTCAATAAAGTTGAATTAGTGAAATTTGTAAAACCTGAGAAATCATATGAAGAGCTAGAAGCTTTGACTTTGAATGCTGAATCAGTCCTCAAAAATTTAGACCTAAAATACAGAGTAATAGAGCTTTGTACTGGTGATCTGAGTTTTTCTGCAGCAAAATGTTATGATATTGAAGTCTGGTCACCTGCTGAGGAAAAATGGCTAGAAGTTTCATCATGTAGTAATTTTGAATCTTTTCAAGCTAGAAGAGGAAATATTAAATACAGAAAAAATGATGGAAAAACAGATTTTTTACACACCTTGAATGGAAGTGGAGTTGCAACTCCAAGACTTTTAGTAGCTTTGTTAGAGAGCCACCAAAATAAAAATGGCTCAATAAGTATACCTGAGCCACTTCAACCGTATTTTGGCTCAAAAATAATTGATTAGTTTAAAATATAGATGGTTTGCTTTTAAAGTTATAATAATCACATTTTTCTTTGCTTTTCTTGGCATGATAGGCTCTTTATTTGAGAGAAAAGGAAAGTTTATGTCATATATAGCTATCAATTGGTCAAAAACAATACTTAAAATTGGAAAAATTAAGTTTAGTGTCAATGGTTTGAAAAATATTGATTTAAAAGGTAATTACTTTTTTATTCCAAATCATGAATCTGCGCTAGATATACCACTGGTTTTTGCCTCTATTCCTATGCATGTTGTTTCTGTTGCAAAGATTGAACTTAGCAGAATCCCGTTTTTTGGCTGGTCAATGATTTCTGGGGGGCATTTTTTTGTGGATAGATCTAATCACAAGAAAGCAATGAGATCCATAGAAAAAGCTAAAATTTCAATGAAAAAAAATCCAAGATCGGTTTTTTTATTTCCAGAGGGTACTCGCTCTTTAGATGGAAAAGTGGGTAGATTTAAAAAAGGGGGATTGAAGTTAGCAATTGATTTGGGTGTCCCAATTGTTCCAGTTGGGATAGTTGGTACTAACCAATTTCAATCGAACCTAAGAAAAGGGAGGAATATTGGTACTCTTGAATTGAATATTGGGAAACCTTTACAAACAAAAAATATTAAACAAAATGAATTACTAAGCTTTGTTGAAGATTTAAGAAAAAAAGTTATATTGCTAAAGGAATTAGATGTCACTGCTTAAAATTAAGGACTTAGTAGTTATGTGTAATAATTTAAGAAATAAAGGAAAAAAAATTGTTTTTACAAATGGCTGTTTTGATATTTTGCACAAAGGACATTTACATTACCTTTTTGAATCCAAAAAATTAGGCGACTATCTTATTGTTGGTTTAAATTCTGATAAATCTGTAAAAACTTTAAAAGGAGCAGGAAGACCAATAAATAACCAAGAAGCAAGAGCAAAAAATCTACTATCAAAAGGAATTGTAGACAATGTGGTAATTTTTGACGAGCCTGATCCTCATAACCTAATTGAAGAAATTGTTCCTTCCATTTTAACAAAAGGTAGTGATTACAGGGATAAGGATATAATTGGATCAGACATTGTTGAATCTAATAATGGAACAGTGGTTCTTATTCCATTTCTTGAGGGATATAGTACAACCAATATAATTAATAATTTATCTAAAAAACCTTGACTCGGTATTTATACTCGTCTAATTTCGCCAATTAAGTTACTCTAAATATATATGAAACAGATACTTACAAGAATTATTTTAATCTATTTCTTTATTCTTACTTATATTTTTGCTCAAAAATCAAGCAAACAACAGTCTGATCCCATACTCTCTGCCATTCATGGTGTTCAATCGAGTTCAACTGAAAATAGATTGCCGGAATTATTAAATGATGCTAAGGTGCTTCTCTCTGATGCTTTTATAGCTGATATTTTATCAGATACATTTGAAGTGGTATATAATTTAAATAGAATTTTTGATTTGCTGGCTGAAGCGGATCAATATGGTGAAATGGATATTGAAGATAAGGAAGAATTTGAAAGATTTGAGCAATCGCTAGTATTATTATACACCAAAAAATTCACTACGTTAGATAAAGTTGAAGCTGGAATAAATGCAGAAAATATGAGAATGGATGTTACATCCATGACTGAGCCTCTTGAAGTAGAAATGGGCGCAACACAATTTACAATTATTGAAGATAGAGATGGTCATGTTCCTTTAGTAATTAATAAAAAGGTAAATCAATTTATCGATTATTTTAAATCAAAAGGGAGAAGGCAATTTGAAATTTGGCTTGACAGAGTTGAGGTTTATGGGCCTATGATTTCAAAAAAATTAGAAGATAATAACCTTCCGCCTGAATTATTATACTTAGCAATGATTGAATCTGGTCTTAATCCTAAAGCATATTCAAAAGCTGCAGCTAGCGGTTTATGGCAGTTTATCTATTCCACAGGTAAAATATATGGCTTAAATAGAAATTGGTAT
>MDTD01119184.1_pt1 | contig 22360 bp, 17 predicted proteins | sample 811221 | NCBI WGS metagenome assembly MDTD01 (sample SAMN05326646, study PRJNA326480) | marine metagenome | isolation source: seawater | place: Pacific Ocean: South West | collected 2011 | reverse complement strand
GTCCGCCTGCTAGCATCAGATATTCCATAGCAGGAACATCATATGCTAAGGGGAAGTCTCCTTTTCCAGGTAACCCAACGGGTTGCGATGCGTTCAAACCTTTGTTTACATGGTTTAATCCCATTATAATCGCAGGCCAAATTACCGTATGGAAGGGAATGTTGTCCTTACCCAAGAAATAGAGATGTCTAGGTGTCTCATCCTCAGAAATTCTCCACCATTTTTCCCAATCGGATGGTTCTGAGTACCTGGACGCCCAAATTTTTGAACAACTGAGGTATCCCTGAACTGCCTCAAACCAGACATAAATGCATTTTCCAACCCAGTCCTCTCCTTCTAGTGGGACGTCAATTCCCCAATCTAGATCTCTTGTAACTGCTCTTGGTCTCAGTCCCATGTCAAGCCATTGTTTTGTCATTGCTCTGACATTTGATTTCCACCTACTTGAATTCAAATCATAGTATCCTTGGAGAGCATCTTGGAATAAATCAAGTCTGTAGAATAGATGCTCTGTTTCCCTTATTTCAATTTTGAATTCGGGATTCATCTTTGACTTAGGATTTCTTAATTCAGCTGCTTCATATGTTGTTCCGCATTCATCACACTGGTCACCCCTAGCTTCTGATGCACCACATTCTGGGCAATCACCCTCAACATATCTATCAGGGAGAAATCTTCCACCTCCATTCGGATTGATTTCGTAATATTGTTCCATTACTTTGGTCTCAAAAAATCCCGCTTCATACAGTGATTTAAAATTGTCCTGAACTATTTTTTTGTGAGCATCATCAGTTGTTCTATTGAATAATGCACCACCATAATCAGCACCTCTTTGATCAATATTTTTTGCCCAAATGCAACCTAAATCTTGCAATGCTTGGTAGTTTATCTCATGATATTCATCAACAATGTCTTGCGGCTTCACATTATTTTGTTCTGCACTAACCGTAATCGGAGTACCATGCTCATCAGATCCTGATACCATCAAAACCTTGTTTCCCTTTGCAATTTCAAACCTAGCATGAATATCTGGGGGAAGATAACACCCAGCAACATGTCCTAAATGAAGAGGTCCATTTGCATACGGCCATGCGACCGCAACCAAAACCCTCTCTGAGGAGTTGCTCATGGTTGTTCCAGAGACTTTTCCTTCTTGAGATTCACCCCTTAGATTTATACAAATTAAGATATTATGATGTTTGAATTTTATATCTAATATGAGATATTTTGAATAACTACTTTCATGTCAGGATATTGTCAGCCAACAGGAGACATCGACTCGTAATGGACTACACTTTGTTAATTGTATACGCTAGCCTTGCCCTTGGAGTATCTTTCATGTGCTCCATTCTTGAAGCAGTTGTTCTGTCAATGCCACACACATGGATTGCAACTTTGGAAAAAGATTCCAAGTTGGAAAAAACATGGTCGATGCTGAAAGCAGACGATGCGGTTAAGCCTCTAACTGCTATTTTGACACTGAACACAATCTCCCACACGGTTGGAGCAGCAGGTGTTGGTAAGCAAGTCTACTTGATTTGGGAAGATGGGGCGTTTGCGGGTATCCAAATTACAACAATATCCTACTTCATTCTAACCGTAGCAGTACTATTGCTCTCAGAGATTATACCGAAGACACTGGGTTCGGCATTTTGGAGACAGTTAGCACCAACGGCTGGAAAAATCTTGAAACTAATTATTCCTACAATGGCAATACTCATCATACCAATTCAGGCTATGAAAAAAATACTCCCGGGAGCAGACATCAGATTAGTAACAAGAGAAGACTTGGTAGCTCTTGCTGATTTAGGTGAAGAAGAAGGTGCTCTGGAAGAAGATGAGGAGACTGTGATTCACAACCTGCTGCGATTGAAGGATATTACCGTCAAAGAAATAATGACACCAAGAGTTGTTATGACAGCATTTGAATCGAAAACGACAATTAAGGAAGTAATGGATGCCAACAACATACTTAGATTTTCAAGAATACCAATTTACACCGAAGACGCTGACGATATCGAAGGTTATGTATTAAGATCCGAAATTTTAACTGCCGCAAGCAAAGATGAGTTTGAGGTTATATTAAGCGAAATAAAAAAGCCGCTTGTTTCAATTTCAGTCACTTCAAATGTAGATTCAGCTTTGGATAAATTCCTGCAGAATAAAGAACAAATTGCTTTGGTTAAGGATGAGTTTGGGGGAACTGCAGGTATAGTCACCATGGAAGATGTCGTAGAGACACTGCTTGGAGAGGAAATAGTCGATGAGTTAGATGAAGTGGAAGACATGCGTGAATTAGCAATGGAAAAAGCCAAATCAGTCGAGGAAGAGTGAATCACCTTCTCTTCTTATCCACATTTTTATGGTTGCATCTCTGGTTGCATTTATTCCTGAAGCTGAATGGTTAAGTGAATCAAGAAGATGATATTCAAGTGTTCGGTTATTCTCTCTATCCTCAATACAATCAATGTATGCGTCATAATGGAGACGTCCAAGAAGATCGTCATTTTCTGCCTGTACAACCAAAGTAGGTACGGTTGGGAATCCCCAATTAGGAACATCAGTATCCTCTAGACTGTTAATCTTTGAGTTAGGATGTAACCTACTCCAAATCAAAGCAATTCTTCTCCTAATTAATGGCTTAGTTAGCCTAAGGAGTAGATTTTCTTTACACAACATTCGAAAAACATCACTATACAAAGTCATAGGAGATTCAAGTATTAATTCTGAGAAACCTTGAGAATTAGTGTCAAGGATTCTTATGCCAACAAAACCACCAAAAGAGTGTCCATAAAATACAGTGCGTCCTTGACTTACCAATCTACCAATGTGGTTTTCAACATCAACAATGGCCAGTTCTACATCCTTACGAATCCTCTCGCCATTCCATAGTCCAGACCAATAATTTGAGCAATGACCTCTCATTTCAAACAGTACAACTGTCCAGCCACTGTCAATGAAGTGTTGTGCCCTTCTAGCAGATGCATGAGGGGAGGAGTTCCAACCATGCAGAATCATCACCATCGGTGAGCCTTCTCCTGCATCGATTACGTATGTATTCACGGATGTAGCAACTTGATTTTCAATAGATTTTGGTGAAAAGTATGCTTTTAGCGGGGCAATTCTTTTGCCTGGTATTCTAGTTACTACTTGTACCCAATTCCCCTCTTTAAACGGATCTTTTCTTTCCTTTGGACCTTCAAATAATAAGAATGGTAAAATCCTGATCAAGTGAATAAAATTCAGAAGAATGAATGGTAGGCACAAGACATAGATTGGTATACCTAAGTTTAGAGTGTTAATGCCGAGTATTATCAGAGAGGAAATAATTAATCCCAATGTGAACATTAGGGCATTTACTCTATTGTATGGATTCATTTTCAATCATCTGAATCGTTTGCTTCTTCATCCAATTGCTCTTCTTCTTTGCCTTCTGCAGCGGCTGCCTCTTCCTCAGCGGCTTTCTGCTCCGCTGCTTCAGCCTTCTTCGCTGCTGCTTCGGCTTTTTGTGCAGCTTTCTTTTCTCTATTAGCTTGGAATTTTTCACCATAATCTCCCATGGATTCGAACTTAGCCATCCAACCAGTTCCGGATTTATCTTCCTTTGTTGGTACGTGCTTTACGTAATAAGAACCAAACATAAGATCGTATATGCCTTGATTCATTTCTGTACTTCTCTTCATGAAGATATTCGTAATAGGAATTGCCATCAAAACGAAGGAAACGATGAAACCAATCAAGGCTTCTTTAGAGTCCCTGAAGTCGCTTAAATTGTCAAAGAAAAAGAATATTCCTACCATAAAGAAGATACCTAGCGTATTTGTTAAAAGTGAGTGAAATACGTTAGACAGTTGCCCTTTGCTGTTAACATACTTAGTTCTGGCAACGAATTGTCCGACGTTTCTCTTTACCCAAAGAGGCAAGACCACGTTATTAGTAAAGTAAACCAGTATTCCAGCCATGAAGAGTAAGGTTGTTATTACACCTGTGTCGCTCAACGCCAAGAAAACACCTATGAAAATTAGAGTGAAGTTGATTACAAAATTGGTCCATCCAGCGATTTGCTTGTTCATTATTGTAGCTAGCTGGAATTCTTCAGGAAGTCCTCTCGGAGTTCTTTGTTTCTTTACCTTCGCCGCTTTTGCTGGCTTTGCTGGTTTTGCTGCCTGTACTGGCTTCGCTGCTTTAACAACAGGCTTAGCTTTTGCAACAGGTTTTGCTTTTGCTACAGGTTTTGCTGCCTTAGTCGTAGATTCTGTATTATTTGTCTTATCCAACAATCCCATATTATCATCCTCAGTTGTATAATTCCGCTACTTGTTTGTAAATTTCAAATGCCTCAGATGCCGCGAAAGCATCAATTCTATCTTTAGGCATATTACCAAGTTGTTCGTCTACAACTTGGAAAAATGCAGTCCTAAGATCAGAACTTGCAGCCGCCGGGTCTTCTCCGGCTTGTCTGTAAATGTCAAATTCTTCTGAATTCATGAATTGCTCGATAATTTCTGCCGGCAGGTCCCGCTCGAGTAGGTTGTCAACAATTCCCACAAATTCTGGGAATATGTCATATTCGCTCGTCACTTCTTGAGCCACTGTAACTTGATTGCTTTGTTTCAATGATTTTCTTTCTGCCATCAAGGACTTTAATTCAGGCATTATTCTCTCAAGGGTTTCTGAATCCCCAGATGCTTTTGCGCTTTCATATTCTGGCTTAAGAGCCCTTAGTTGTGCTTCGACCTCTTCGAGCCTCGACCCGTATTCAACTGCTTCAACTTCATCTTGAATTAATTCAACTACAGGTGCATCCCTTTGCTTGGAGACAAGGTTTTCTCTCTCAGCTTTTCGAAGGACAATTATGTCCCTGTCTAAATCTTGACCGAATCTATCTGCATATCTATCTAGAAGGGAGCCGGTCTCCCCCGAGGAAATTCTATCAATATGACCGTATATTTGTTGAAGTGGTTTATCTGATTTTCTAGCCCAAAGGCCCGTGTAACTCTCTTTTGATTGAATGTCATTATTGATTGGCAAAACATCGGGATTAGGTAATGGTTCAACTGCGATGTCAGGCAATGGTTGAGGGGCTGGAAGATTTCCGTCATCTTTAACAGGAGTAGCAGGGGGAATTTCGGGAATTGGCAATGGTGGTAAATCAGAACCTATAGCAGGTGGTGGCGGTAGATTTAGATCTGGTAGTGGTGCAGGAATTTCAGCATTAGTTTGCTTTTTTTTCTTGCCTCTTCTCAGACCCAAAGTGCTCACCTATGATAAGTCGTGGAAGTTTAACCCTTGAAGGTTACCTTAGATTGTATTGAATTTTCATAAAATTTTGCGAGATTATGTCTAGCACACTTCACCCCAATTTTTCAATGTCAAAAAGATAGCCTCTGCTTCTGAAACAGTGATTATGTCACCCTTATCTGGAGATTTGCGATTACCAAAGAATTCAAAGGTTATTTCCTCGGCTGTGATTTTTATTTTGCTAGTATTTGACTTACTGAAAACTACTGCCTCACTAAACGCATCAAATTTATTTGATTTATCCGGATCTAGTCTATCAAATCCAAATTCTGTAACCCTCAAACCTGATTTACCGTGTAAAGAGGTTGGCCACCTTATTTGTCTTCTAGTGTCGATGGTAACTACCTCATCGGTTTCTCCAGCTGAACCAAGCACGACTGATGAGTCACTTAGTAGCAATTTCTCAAGCATCTTTTTTTGTGAACCTGGAAGGACATTGAAATTCTTTAATCTCAATTGAGCCAGTCTTTTTTGCTCCGAAACACTCGATGCTAATTTCTTAATTGATGAGGCTGAGTACGGAGCTCCTCCCAGTTGCCCTCTTTCTAACATTGAACGCATTCCTCCCTCTAGTTCGTTCACAATTTGAGTATAATTCTCATCTTTGGCATGGATGGTTTGTAATTTATCTAGTAAGCCATCCAAACCTGATTCCAATCTTTTTTGCCAACCATTTAAATCGCCAATTTCTGATTTCAATAATGTTGATTGAACATCAACTCCCTCTCCCCTTATGTGACTTACAAGTTCTCTTCTAGCATCTGAACTTAAATGAATTAAATTCGGATCTCTGTAGTGAATATGAAAACCTCTATGTCCAGAGAATGTGAGTTGGGCGAAATTTTCATTAAACCCGAAATCAGGTACGAGAAAGTCATTCCAAAGTGAGAACGCTTGTTCCTGAATTTTCTCCATCATACCAGGGAAATCATTGTCTTTCACTCCTGGCAAATGGTCTCCATCCAAATCAAAAATTAAGTCAGCACCTATCCAATCCTTATCAGCCATCTTTCGTTCATAGGGCTTATGCCAGTAAGCGGTCGAGTAAAAGCATGAATGGCTAGGTGTTTTTATGACAAAATCTCTCACTGAATCAAGGGATGTGAATCCCTGATGCCTTATTGGTGGACGATTTCCAAAAGGGATGAACATCCACTCTCGATTTTTCAATTTTGGCGGTCTCCAAAGATTGGAGGATCCGTAATACCTTGTGAATAGATGAGCGTATCTGGCCCATCCTCCTTGCATAATAGCCCGTTTTGCCGAGGGTTGATGAACTCAACGGTTGAGTTTACTTTTGGTAGAATCTCTCTACCGTGTCGCCTACGACGGTTGCCGTATCGGCTCCAGTCTTTTCGACATAGTGTTCCCAGCAGTAGTAGTACTTATTCAAAACCATAGCATTGCCAAAGGTTAGACGAATCCCGCACGCATGACATCTTGGACCAATTTCACCACTTGGTGATTGAGCTAATTGAATGTGGTCATGTGGCATTTTTTCCCCTCGATGTGTATACTCAAACAGTTTTGGTCTTTGAAGTTGATTCTTATTCAATCACCATTCTTGCTTTTCGAACTCTTCTCTGTTACACCAGTCCAGTAAATCCAGAGCCACCTCGCAAGATTCCGAAACTTCAGGATTTTCGTCAGCTAAATGTGCCTTCAAAATAGGGACTACGCTCATGTCACCAATTGCGCCCATAGCCTCAGCTGCTTCATGCCTAACCATCACGTGTTCATTTTCATCTTCCAATCTCTCTATCAAAGAGGGTAAAGCAGCAGAATTTTGCATTTGGCCCAAAACATATGCCAATTCGTGTCGGAGTAATGCACTTGATGCGCTAAATCCTTCGCACAAGGTCAAAACTGCTTGTTCTGAGCGTTCATTTCGAAGAGAAAAAACAACACGCATTCTTTGGAACATTTTTTCATCTTCATTCAGCAAAGTTTCTCTCCAAGTTGCTATCTTTCCACCCATTTCTGGAGGTGCAGGATCGACAGACCCGTACTGACTAGGGACCGGGGTTCTACTGGAATTCATGTTACTCATCCGATCCGATGAACTGTATAGATTTAACATCAAAGTTTTCAGGAATCAAACCGATTCCTTGTCCTTCTTTCAGGAATCTTCTGATGGAATCTCTTCCATCTTGCTTGTAGTCTATGGTCCTGTCGTTAACATACATTCCAACAAACTCTCTATTTGTATCGTCATCGATTCCTCTTCCCCAAGCCTTTGCAAACTCTAAAGCTTCATCTGGATTATTTATTGCATGTTCGATTGACATTTTTGTGTATTTAGTAATGGCTAACATATCTTCCTCACCCAGATCTCTCCTAACGACATTTCCACCGAGAGGCATTGGCCATCCATCTGTTCTTTCATTCCACCATACACCCAAGTCAATTATGACATCCAAGTCGTGGTCTACATAAGTTAGCTGTCCTTCGTGGATAATCAAACCAGAGAGATATGAACCGTCCAAGATTCGTGGGATAATTTCATCGAAAGGAACAACCTCAACATTTACGTCACCCCATGCTAGCCTAAGACCTAGATATGCGCTGGTCTTTAATCCAGGTACTGCAATCACGTTACTTCTCGCTTCTTCTTCTGTAACACCAGATTTAGTAACTATCATAGGACCATAACCCTCGCCCATTGATGCTCCACAGTTCATCAAAGAGTAATCCTTCATTATTTCAGGGTAAGCGTGAATTGAAACAGCAGAAACTTCTAACTCACAATTCATTGCTCTATGGTTTAGGGTTTCGATGTCCTGCAATTCGTGCACAAAGTGATACCCTGGAGTTGGAAAGGCACCTGTTGTCATAGCGTGGAACATGAATGCATCATCTGGGTCAGGAGAATGACCAATTCTGACAATTTTATCTCCGTTTTCGTTAACAGGTAGTTGCTCTGCCATGGTGTTGCTAAAATTGACCCGTTCAAGAACTATGTCATCATGACATTAAACCTCACTATTCAATAAAAGACATCAGACAAGTATTCAAACTTGATGTATACTTGACTCAATGTGGGCGAGGTAACAAGGCAACTGCTCCTTCCTTTCAAGGATTTTTCAGGTAACAATTTTGTTACTAGTCACAAGTTTTTTCTTACTTTATTTACTGCTTTGATTTTATTTTTGCCAAGCGTAAGTGCTTTTTCTACAAATCTTGTGTTCTCTGGTGGAATATCATCCCAAGAAGATGTAATTAGAGCAGAGAGTGTTGACATCAGCAAAGACGGCGAATTAATTGCGATTGGATACAGAAATTTTGCTTCCGTAATTTATCAGTCAAACCATACGACTCACTCCATTGTCGAGGTAAATGCACCAATACTTGACATAAAGTTTTCAGATGATGATGAGAGAATTGCATTCTCTGTAAACAATAGCGGAAATTCAAGTATAGGATTGTATATTTGGAATTATAAATCAAGTGAAATCGACTTGATAAATACATTCAACGTTAGTGAAAACCCCAGGACAATAACATGGTTTAACGAAAGCCAATACGTGATTATAGCAGATGGAGAAAACGGTGCAAAAGTAATGGAAAGCATTGCTTTGGACGATCGTCATACGTTGTCAGGAGCTCACAATTCACCAGTTACTACAATCTGTGCTAATTCTGACTATATCATAACGGCAGATGACATGGGCACAGTCAGACTTTGGGATGATTCGTTTGCACCAACGAATTATTTCTTCAATTTAGAGCATGGAGTTATTGATTGTGAGTTTAATCCTCAAACTGAGGAAATAGGAATCTTGACCTCATCGGGCGAACTGAAAATAGTAGGAATAGATGGTTCTGACTTTGGTTCCCTCCAAGTAAGTTCATCCAATAATTTTGATTGGTCCGAGAATGGAGATTACCTAAGAATTACAGTCAATGGTCAGTATGAAAAGAGAATCTTAGAATTGAAAGCAAGTGATTTTTCAATAATATCTAACACTTCAACTTTTTCAAATTTGAGGGATTATGTTGTTATTGAAGATGAATATGGTAAAATTAGCCAAATTTTCATAGCAACTGATTCTCAAGATATTGGCCTTTGGAGCATACCAATGTTTGACATAAACTATGGCTTACCTGGAGCAGATTTTGATGGAGATGGAATTCCAGATACGTTTGATGATGATGATGATGGAGATGGAATAATCGATCAATGGGATTTTAATTGTCCAGCCCAAGATGAAACGTGTGCCAAAAATCCGAATGAAGATACAATCCGAAATGTTCAGATTTACTTTAACCAGACTGAACTAGTTTTGATTGAAACTCTAACCATCGATTCTAAACTTTCATCTGATATCAGAAATATTTCGAGAAAGGCCGTGACATCAGACAAAATCATAGATCCTCTTGAATATAATTTATTTCAAACCTCTATATGTTCCAATTTGAATACCCTGGATTATACAGAAACTTGGTTAGAAATGATGGATATAAGTAGCACTCAATTGATATCGAGCGGCATTGAGTGTAGTGTAATTCAGGGGATGAAACTGATAGCGGTTGACGATTACCAGACAAGGATAGTTGTTAATTTCAAATCCACTTACAATTATACATCTAATCCTGAATTTCCAACTAACTTTGTCATTGCGGGTCATCCGCCTGCTGAAGACGGCTCGATAATGCACATGTTACCTATCGCACCTATGTCAATAGATATTGATGGGGATTTAGTTGTGCAAGACTCACTAAGCCCTTTTTGGATAGCAGATGAGATTGCGGAATTTGAGCTAAATGCCAAAATAGTGGAAGAAAGAACATTCCTCGAGAAAGTTGTAAATTCATTTGTTGAGTACCCAATTCTTCTATTGTTCCCGATGGCAATTCTTATCATTTTAGCAATTATTTCTCTCAGGAGATATAATCAATCGAATTTAGATCTGGACTCTATATTCGATGAGGAGGAAATCGAGGGAGAAGATATACTTGATACCAATATCGAAGACTATGATGATGACTTAGAGGATTATGATATTGAGGATGAGTTAGACGCTTCTGTGGATGAAACAGAGAAGGAAAAAACAGAAATGGAATTAGAGAACAACTCTACAGTGAAAAAGAGAAAAAGAGTTGTGCGAAAGAAAGAGTCGACAAAAAGTCTTTCTAAACTAGCCTCCGAATCAACCGAAGCACCTGTTCGGACTTCACGCAGGAGGTTATCAACTAATCTTTCAAACGATGATGATAGACCAGTTACAAAAACCAAAAAACGAACCCTAAAGTCTCAGGAGAACTTAATCGAAAAAGTCGAACAGACCAAAATCCGGACTAGAGCAGTAAAGACAGAAAATCTTGACTCTAAACCAAAAACTAGGCGTGTAAGAAAAGTATCAACTAAAGTTGATGAAATGGATATTGCCTTAGAGAAAATTACCTCACAACTAAATGAAGAGGAATGATTACCAAGCAAATTCGATATTTTCTACACCGAATACGAGTTTCAAGTAATGCTCTAAACCGTCGACGTGAGCAGCGTCGAGCCGATTGAAAACTTCATTAAAGTAATCGCTCAATCTTTGATGACTTAAACTGGAATGCTCACTTGCGTTGTTTACGACTTCTCTCTTAAATTCACTATCTGATTCGAATAATGCTAGTTGTTTGAGCAATGCTGTGTGAGCAGCCTTCAAATCATTCACAGGCGTATCTTTCCTAGCAACAAATACACCGAATACCATCGGTTTTCCAGTTGAATCCTGCCAGGCTTTGCCGAGGTCTAGCTTCACCAAATTAGGGTTAGTTTTTGCTGATTGTAAAGCACGGTCTCCAATCAACAACGCACCATCACATTGGTTGAGCATATTTTCGAGATGAGGACCCATCGTAACTTCCACAGGATTCAGACCATTTTCCTTAAGCCACCATCTCAATAAATTGACGCTTGATGAGGAATCTGAAGGCATAGCAATTGAATTCATATCCTTTATTTCTTTATCACCAAAAACAAGTACAGAGCCAACCTCACCATTGGAGCATATTCCTATATCTGGAATTAATGCGAGTTCCGCATGATTCAAAGCATAGCCTGCTGTTGGAATTGGTGCAATTACGCAATCTTTGTTGAGAACATGTTTTGTGAGCCAAGATGGAGGAGAGGAAAGAACGTTCCACGAATCATCCAAACCAAAGAACAGAGGGTCGCAGTTGATGAAAGCAACCCTTCCAATGGTCTTTTTCCAAATAGTCATTGAATCAACTCGACATCTTTAGCCTGCGGGGCGGAATTATCTCCTTGCGCTCAAATTCAGAAAATTTAGTGTAAATTGTATTCCTGATTACTGGCTTACAGCCAGCGTCCTCTATCAGCCTTGAAAGTCTGTTTCTATCAAGATCCAAAGGCGTGCTAGATCCCGCTAAGTGCATAATTAATTCTTGTTGAACTGTACCATCAATATCATCAGCACCGTATTGCAAAGCCAGTTCAGCAAGGTTGTCACCAATGTTCATCCTGTAAGCTTTGATATGAGGAATTGTGTCAATCATCAATCTCGAAATTGCAATAGTCCTAACGATTTCTGAGCCTGTTGCTAATTGTGCTTCAGGTAACCTAGAATCATCTGGTAGGAAAGGATAAGGTACGAAACACTGGAAACCATTAGTTTCCCTTGCCAATTCCCTCAAATCAATCATATGTTGTAGTCTTTGTTCCAGGGTTTCCACCGTTCCAAAAAGCATTGTACAATTGGTTGGAATTCCTAACTGGTGAGCTGTTTTATGAATATGTAGATATTCTGCTGATGTTTCTTTTCCTCTACATATTTTATCCCTTACTTCATCATCCAGAATCTCCGCACCCCCACCTGGTAGAGAATCGAGACCTGCTTTTGCTAGGCGTGAGAGAGTCTCTCCTACAGAAATCTCAGATTTTTTAGAAATGTGTTTGATTTCTACAGCGGTAAGTGCCTTTATCATCACATGTGGAAATCTCTTTTTTGCCGATGAGAACATTTTCTCGTAATCATTGATTATCCATTCGGGATGCAAACCACCGACAGTATGTACTTCGTCAACGTGGTCTGCAAATTTTGCAAGTTCGTCCGCATATACATCTGGTCCGAACTCGTAAGCATCATCTGCCTTCTTACTCCTTCTGAAGGCACAAAATCTGCATGCTAGCACACAGATATTGGTGGGATTGATATGTACGTTGGAGTTGAAAAAAGCGTATTCACCAAATCTGCTTGATTTAACTAAACCAGCTAATTTACCGACCTCGTTGAGGTTATGGTGAGAATAAAGCGTGAGCCCATCTTCTAAACTCAAAGGAATAGATTGAGCTAGTTTACTTGCTATAGGTTCTATTCTCTCAGACCAGGTTTCCAAGCGGATACTGTCGGCAAGAATATTTTTCCAATTTGGGTCAGCGCCAGCGAATTTCAAATCGCTAGTCCACTCTTGCATGGTAATCCCGCACAGAACATGTTATTCAATTTGTGCAAGAATTATCTAAACGAATTATCTCCTAACACCAAAGAAATTGGTCTTAACCATGAATTTTCTAAATTCTTCAATTACGAAAACAGTTGAGGCTACACCGAAAACTATGATCCAATCAAATGAATCAAGTTTCGTAGTTTTCAATAAATCTCCAACCATTGTATTGAATATTGGTATTGTTGCTTCTGAGAAATGAACGAAGAACATTAGTAACCCAACTGAGAATAACAATGCATAATTTATCGCTTTGTTCGAGAACAAGCCAAGACCAGTGATTGCACTCTCGGAATCCGATCGACAATTTAACACATTAAACAACTGAAACACAATGAATACAGAAAATGCCATCGTTCGAGCATGCTCAAATCTTTCCTGCTTGTATTCTTCAGCAGCCAATAATTCTGCCTCATGGTTCACGTGATTTACATCATTACATGCAACTTTATCAAAGACATCAGTAGCCGTACCCTGTAAAGTTTCACAGGTTTCTAATCCTCCTCCTGAAAGAGCAAATACAGCGAGTGTACCTATTACCATCACGGAACCTAGGAAAAACATCATTCCAAGGTCTCTACCATTCGGTAAACCCTCGTCAACAGGTCGTGGTGGTCGTTTCATCACATCACCATGTTTCTTTTCCATACCCAGCGCAACTGCTGGCGGACCGTCCATTAGTATGTTAATTACCAAAATTTGTGTTGCTGTGAGTGGAAGAGGCCACTGGAAAACAAATGTTGCAAAAACAATAAGGGCAACTGCTGCAATATTAGTACTAACTTGATACCTTACGAAATTACGAATATTTTGGTAGATTTTTCTTCCTTCCTCAACAGCATGAACGATATTGGCAAAGTTATCATCTTGGAGGACCATATCCGCAGCGTCTTTTGCTACGTCTGTTCCAGCAACTCCCATGGCAATTCCAATGTTTGCTGCGCTTAATGCAGGAGCATCATTTACACCATCTCCTGTCATTGCTACAATGTGTCCTTTCTTCTGGAGGGCAGTAACAAGATTCATTTTTTGGTCTGGAGCCACTCTAGAGAAAATTGAGGAGGTCATTACTGCCTCACCAATAGCATGATCATCCATATCAGATATTTCTCTACCACTCCACGACCGTGAGCCTCCTTCAACGATGTTCAAATCCTTCCCGATAGCCTCAGCAGTCAATGCTTGGTCTCCAGTTATCATCTTGACTTGGATCCCTGCTTGTTGACAGATTGAAATAGCATCTTTCACTTCAGGTCTTGGTGGATCAATTATTCCTACTAGACCCAAAAATATCAAATCTTTTTCAATTTCCTCAAGATTGGTATAATCTGCACCTGGCTCGAGTTTCTTTGCGGCTAAGCCCAAGACCCTCATTGCATTACCAGCCATCTCGTCATTGATTTTTTCAGCATCTAAGAAATCCTGTTTTTCAATCTCCCTTAGTTCACCATCCCTGAATACTCGGGTAACGAGTTTCCTAAAACCTCCAGCAGCTCCTTTCAAGAACAACCATTTGTCTCCTTCATAGGTATGAACTACAGACATTCTCTTACGTTCTGTGTCGAAGAAGTGTTCATGTACTCTGGGGTGTAATCTCTCAAACTTCGCATTTTCACCATTTATTTTCCAGCCCAAGACAGCACAAGCAGAATCTGTTGGATCGCCAATTGCTTGCCAGTAGCCATCTTCTCCTTTGGACACTGTTGAATTGTGGCACAATGACAAACAAGCAGATGCTAATCTAAATCCAAGGTTAGATTGCAGATTACCCATTTCACTATCTTCTAACTCTACTCCATTTTTCATCAGACTACCTTTGGGTTTGAATCCCTCTCCGCTTACTTCGAAGGTATCATCAGCAATAGCAAGAACCTTTACAGTCATTTGGTTTTTGGTGAGAGTTCCCGTTTTATCTGAGCAAATCACTGTAGTGGAACCAAGCGTTTCAACAGCCTTCATCCTTCTAATTATTGCCTTATGCTTAGCCATATTCCGCATCCCTAATGCAAGGGTGATAACCAAAATTATCGGCAATCCTTCGGGTACAATTGCTACAAAAATTGCGATGGCAATAATGAATTGTTCAATAATCAAATCTAAAAGATTGGATGTTGTATTCCAAGAGAAAATCAGTTCTAAAAGAACAAGAAGAACAGCAACTATCAAAGCGATAAAACCTAAGAATCGCCCTAAACTTTCCAACTTTAATTCTAGTGGTGTTTTTGGAGATTCGGCATCTGCTATGTCGCCTGCTATTTTACCAAGTTCAGTATTCATACCGGTTTCTACAACAATACCCAAACCACGGCCTGTGGATACTGTAGTGCCCATATAAGCCATGTTATTTCTATCCGCCAAGAGAGTTTTTTTAGGCAAAGGTTCAATTTTTTTGGTGACTGGAATTGATTCACCAGTTAACGCTGATTCATCGATTTTACACTGATTAACTTCGAGCAGCCTAATATCAGCAGGCACATTCAATCCTTCTTCTAATTTCACAACATCCCCTGGAACAAGTTCAGTAGTTGGGACCTCTCGGTCTACACCATCACGAATTACAATGCAGTTAGAAATAGACATTTTCTTCAATGATTCCATTGCTTGTTCGGCTTGTCCCTCTTGCCAGAATCCAAAAATCGCATTTGCCGTAAGAACAATGAAGATGAATATCGCATCACCTGGCTCGTCAGGGTGAATTGCCAAGGCAACCAGAGCAGCCGCAATAAGTAAATAATTCAGAGGATCGTTGTATTGTGACAAAAATCGCAGCCATGCAGGAGTCTTAGATTGTTCAGCTAGTTTGTTCTCACCAAACTTACTCCTCCTTTCTTGTACTTGTGATTCGGTGAGACCTTTATCAGAGACCTCTAAGTTTGAAAGAACAACATTCGTGTCATCAGAAAACCACTGGGAACTCATAGCATGAATCACCGCCCAATGTTGGACAAAATAACCTAATTTAATACGATATATGATGATGATGGTTATTTTATTTCATGCAACCGATTAATTCACAACCCGAATAGATTACCCCCCAAACATGGCGGAGGCAAATGTTCCATATATTTCTCCGCTTGATTCTCCAAAAGAACTTACTGCAAGAGTGGTAATCGTTGGCATAGTCATCGGATTAGTTATGACTGCAGCCAATGCTTACCTGGGGTTGTATGCAGGTATGACGGTATCAGCATCGATACCTGCTGCGGTAATGTCGATGATTATATTGAGATTACTTTTCGATGATGTTAGCATTCTAGAAAATAATTCTGTGCAAACTATGGCAAGTGCTGGTGAATCTTTAGCAGCAGGAGTAATTTTCACGATACCCGCACTTCTTGTTGCAGGATTATGGATAGAAATTGAGTGGGTTCCAACTCTAATTATTTCCCTGCTTGGTGGATTATTAGGTACCATGTTTACTATTGCTTTGAGACGTCTGTTCATTGTCGAGGAAGCACTTCCCTATCCTGAAGGAGTGGCTTGTAAGGAAGTTCTAATTGCAGGTGAAACTGGTGGGGACGGGCTAATTGCGATTCTCTACGCACTGGGAATAGGAGCACTCTATGGTTTGATTGTAAAAGGAACAAAGGCAGTACATCATTCAGTAGAGGGAACTGTGAATTTCTTAGGTACCAAGTTTTACGGAGGTATCGATTTGTCAATCGCTTTATTTTCTGTCGGGTACATCGTTGGAATTCGTATCGCATCATTCATTTTCTTTGGAGGGATAATTGGATTCGGAATCTTAGTCCCACTTTACGGATTTGTTAACGGATGGCCTGCAACAGAAACTGGCGTCGAGGGCTTCAGTTACCTCTGGAAGACCCAAATTAGGTATGCAGGAGTCGGAGCCATGGTTGTTGGAGGAATTTACACACTGTGGTCTATGAGAAAAACAATAATCACTGGATTGTCAAAATCCTTCAAACAATCGTTCTCATCCAACGATGATTCTTTGAGAACAGAAAAGGACTTGCCTCTAACAAATGTCATTTTCATTTGTGGTGTAATCGTCGTCTGTACATTCATCTTTTACTGGACTAGCACAAATTCATTCCTTCTAGCACTTGCAGGCGCACTTTTCCTCGCCATGGTCGCATTTTTCTTTGCAGCCGTGGCTGGCTACATCGCTGGTGTAGTTGGTTCGTCGAATTCGCCAGTATCAGGAATGACAATTGCAACATTGCTATTCACGGTCCTACTGGTTTGGGTTATTGGGGATTTAATTCTTGATCTATCCACTCAAGAATTGATGCTTGCCACTTTGCTAATAGCCTCTGTTGTCGCAACTTCTGCTGCGATAGCAGGAGATGTTATGCAGGATTTGAAGACAGGTCATATGCTAGGAGCAACCCCTTGGAAACAACAAATCGCAGAGGTTATCGGTGTTGTTACTGGAGCGATAATTATCGGTCCAACATTGACTCTTCTCCATGATGCTTACAGAATTACCGTGACCGCATGTGAGATGGACCCTATTGTGGTAACCAATGGTGTTGCTGATTGCTCTTCTGCCTTACTCGCCCCACAAGCTGAGTTAATCGGAGCGATCACGCAAGGAGCATTCACAGGGGACATCAACTTCCAGATGGTATTGTTAGGGGCATTAATTGCCGCAGTTCTAATTTGGAGAAAGATGCCAGTAATGTCCGTAGCAATCGGTATTTACCTGCCTCTGGGATTAAGCGTTCCAATTATGATAGGCGGCGTGATTAGCGCTATAGCAATGCAATCTGCGATAATAAGAATCGATGGTAATCTCAATTCGGAGCCATCAAAAGCAGCAAAAGAAGCCATGTCAAAGGTAGAAGCAAGGGGAGTCTTGATCGGAGCCGGATTCATCGCAGGAGAATCCTTGCTTGGGGTCGTTATTGCAGCAATGGAAGTCTTAGACATCAAACTTTACGAGATTTTAGGTATCAATACGCTAGGTAATTTCCTATCCCTGGTTTTCTTTGCTTGGTTCGTAGGAGTATTCATGGTATTCGTTTGGAGTCAATTACCAAGTTCAGGAAGCATATTGAGAGATGTAAAAATAATCTTAATGAATGCATTGAAGAGATTAAGTGCGATATTTTCCCCGATTATTCGTTTTATCCTCTGATAATTATTGACTGAAATCCTCAAAGACCCAATTCTTCAACATCATAATAGGAGACCCAGTTATGATGTCCGTTGAGGAACTTGAAGAAATGGCAAGAAGATGCCGAATTGAGATAGTCAAGATGGTCCACAGAGCACAAGCAGGACATCCTGGAGGATCGCTCTCGGAAATAGATCTGATGGTTGGATTATATGCTAATCACATGAGAGTAAGACCTGATAATCCCGATTGGGAAGACAGAGACAGATTCATTCTCTCAAAGGGTCATGCATCCCCAGGAATGTATGCATTACTTGCAGACATGGGATTTATTTCTCACGAAGACTTGCTCAGTTACAGGGTCAAAGGTGGAAAATGCCAGGGTCACGTCGACATGAAATGGTGCCCAGGTGTTGATTTTTCTGCAGGTTCACTTGGCATGGGATTATCTTTTGGTCTTGGCTGTGCAATGGCAGGAAGGTTATCTGGGTCAGAGAGAAGGGCTTGGGTTATGCTCGGCGATGGTGAAATTCAAGAAGGCAGCGTTTGGGAAGCCGCAATGGCTGCAGCTCATCACGAGGTTGGAAATCTGAAAGTTATCCTTGACAGAAATCGAATCCAAAACGATGACTTCTGTGAAGAACAAATGAGGATGTTTGACATTGTCGGAAAATGGAAATCATTTGGATGGGCTGTCAAAGAAATAAATGGGCATGATATGTCAGAGATCTTGGAAGGACTTGACTTCCTGGCGAATACTAACGATAAGCCAAGCATTCTAGTGGCTCAAACAATCAAAGGAAAAGGGGTGTCATACATGGAAGATAACCCATCATTCCATGGCGCAGCACCAAATGATGAGCAGTTCGAACAGGCAATGCAAGAACTGGGGGTGAGTGCATGACCAGAATGGCAGCAACCAGAGATGGTTATGGACAAGCACTTCTGGAACTTGCAGATAATCAGAAAGTTGTTGTCTTAGAGGCTGACCTTGGTAAGTCAACCAAATCGTTGCATTTTAGAAAAGAGCATCCGAACAGAACTATATCTTGTGGAATTGGAGAACAAAATATGTTACTTGTTGGTGCTGGTCTAGCTTCAAGTGGATATATACCATTTGCAAGCACTTTTGCAATTTTTACTGAAAGAGCATTTGAGCAAATGCGAAATGGAGTCGCAAGACCAAATCTCCCAGTTCACGTTTGTGGATCACACGGTGGAACACACACCGGAACTGACGGCTCTAGTGCTCAATCTATAGAGGATTTAGCGATTTACAGGACACTACCAAACGTAATTGTTATGCATCCAGCAGATGATGTTTCAACAAGGATATTGACAAAACAATTAGTAGATAAAAAATCACCATCATACACAAGAACTGCCAGAAATAAAACTCCAGTTTTGTATGATGGCAGGGAACATGAAATTGAAATTGGAAAGGGTATAGTCAACAGACAAGGATCTAATGTTGCGATTATCGCTTGCGGCGTACTTGTATCTGAGGCTTTGAAAGCCGCTGAGCAGTTAGCAAGTGAAGGTATTGAAGCAACTGTAGTCGATATGCACACAATAAAACCATTAGACAGTTCTCTAATTGACAAATTAGTTTCCCAAACAGGTGCCATAGTAACAGCTGAAGATCATTCGGTTATCGGAGGACTTGGAGGCGCAGTGGCGGAATATCTTGCCAAAAACAAACCTTGTGTTTTAGAAATGGTAGGAGTTCAAGATAGATTTGGAGAATCAGGTCAAGCAGATGAAATGTTGGAGATGCTAGGTTTGAACTCGAAATATATAGCAGAGGCAGCAAAGAGAGCCATTTCTCGAAGAGATTCTTAATCATCCTCAATGAATAAGATGAATAAGCCCCTCCTATTCGAAAAACCATGGAGTTCTTCCTAGATACTGCTGATGTTGATGAAATTAGAGAAATTGCCGCTTGGGGTATACTTGACGGTGTAACAACTAACCCTTCTTTAATCAAAAAGAGTGGTAGAGATTTCAAGCAAGTTGTCGCTGAAATTGCTGAAATCTGCGATGGACCAATATCTGCTGAAGTTACTGCATTGGATACAGATGGTATGATATCCCAAGCCCTTGATTTGAAAGCAGAATTACCAGAAAATGTTATCATTAAAATTCCATGCACACCAGAAGGTTTAGCAGCAACTAAGATACTAACAGATAAGGGAATTGACACAAACGTGACTCTGATATTTTCTGCTTCTCAAGCACTCATGGCTGCGAAAGCAGGGGCTACTTATGTCTCCCCATTCTTGGGAAGAATCGACGACACGGGTCATGATGGGGTTAATTTAATCGCAGAGATAATGAATACCTGGGCAAGTTATCCAGATATCAAAACAAAGGTACTCGCTGCTTCCATAAGGCACCCAACTCATGTATTGCAATGCATCCAACTAGGAGCACACACAGCAACAATGCCTGCCAAAATTTTCAAGCAACTTATGAAACATCCACTAACCGACAAGGGTCTAGACCAATTTATGAAGGACTGGGCTGAAGTTGAGGCTGCTGGTAACGCCTGAAATCAATTCTTCAGGAAAAGGAGTCTTGATGAATGATGGTTATTTGGCCATCAAAGGGAGGAGCGTAAATGTCGGGTTCACCAGATGAGTTAATCAGACTTTTAGACGGTAAAATCGATGCTGCTGAACTGGCAAGAAACCCAACTCTAGCAAGCATTGCCGACAGAGTCTACGGCGTAAAAATTGACCCTAGCGTCAAGCCAAAGAAAGCCAGAGATCTCGTTGAAGGAGAAACAACGGTAAGTTCTACTCAAATTGAAAATACGTCAAATCCAATGGATCTGATGATAGAAGTTGTTGAAGGTCAAGCACCAGGTCTTGAAATCCCAGTTCCACTTCCCGCCCCACTTCCAAATGCTGCAATTCCTGATGAGCCAACCCTTCAGACTAAGAAAAGGAGCATTCTATTTTTCCCATCATTACTTGGTCTGGGAGTTGTTATTGCGAATCTGTTTGGAGCATTTTCATTTCTCGGTGGAAATTGCATAGAAGGAGACCTATGTCCAGCGGATGGTTTCACAAGGCTTAATCTCCTTGATTTTTGGAAAATAGATACTGGTTATGCATGGTCTGAGCCCATAACCAATGGAGTTTACGGAATTCCCGATATTGTTGCAGGGATTGTTTTGATTATCTTGGTATTGTTCACTATTCGCAAGAAGTGATTCTGTCTTTCCGACATTTACATAACACACTGGACTCCGAGTATTAGTCATGAGCCAAGGGCATGGCAAAGCCAAGCGTGGTATTCCGTCAAAGGATGACGCATTTACAGAATGGTACCCTTTCATCGTAGAGGCCTCCGAATTGGTTGACAAAAGATACCCAATTAAGGGAATGGATGTGTGGAGACCATATGGTTGGAAAACAATGAAACTAATCGATTCACTTACTCACAAAGAGATGGAAAGAACCGAGCATGAAGAAGTCAATTTTCCACTCCTGATTCCTGAGAACCTCCTCGAAAAAGAAAATGCACTAGTTGCTAGACTAAAGAGAGCAAGAGAAGAAGGCGTTAATCCTGACGAGTTAAGGGATGATGAAGAAGAGGCTGGTTTCAAGAAAGAAGTTTACTGGGTCAAGCACGCAGGTGAGGATGAATTAGACATTCCAATGTTTCTGAGACCAACTAGCGAGACTGCAATGTACACAATGTTCCCTTTGTGGATTAGAAGCCACAAGGACTTGCCATTGAAGATATACCAGATGGTGAATACATTCAGATATGAAACAAAACAAACAAGGTCTTTCATCAGAGTCAGAGAAATCCACTTCTTTGAGGCACATACAGCACATGCTGATGAAGAATGTGCATCTAGACAGATTAAGCAAGATTTAGAAATCGTTGATAGGTTAATGGAAAAATTGTGCTTACCAGTCATTAAAGCAAAGAGACCCGTTTGGGATACTTTCCCAGGAGCATGGTATACAATCGCAATCGACGCAATTATGCCTAATGGGAAGGTGTTGCAGGTTGCATCTTGTCATCATTACAGAGATCAGTGGGCAAAAGCATTCGATATAACATATGAAAACTTAGAGGCGAAACAACAACATGTCCATCAAACAACTTATGGAATGTCCGAAAGATTACTGGGTGCTGTTGTTGGAATGCATGGAGATAACAATGGTCTGATAATGCCTCCAGCTATTGCTCCATATCAAGTTGTAATTTGTCCAATGATAAGAAAGAATGCTGAAGTGGATACTATTTCAGTAAGCAATGAAATCGCCGAAAGGTTGCGTGATGCTGGATTTAGAGTCAAAGTTGATGCTCGTGATATAAGACCAGGTCAGAAATATTATGATTGGGAAATCAAAGGAGTACCGCTAAGATTGGATGTAGGTCCAAGAGATATTGCTCAGGGCACAGCATTTGCCGCAAAGAGAACCGGTGGCAAAGAACCGCTGTCAATCGAGAAAATAGAAGATGAGGTTAACAGAGTCCTTGGGGAAGTATCAG
>MDTD01063255.1_pt1 | contig 22367 bp, 19 predicted proteins | sample 811221 | NCBI WGS metagenome assembly MDTD01 (sample SAMN05326646, study PRJNA326480) | marine metagenome | isolation source: seawater | place: Pacific Ocean: South West | collected 2011 | reverse complement strand
CATGTAACTCCATTGCATACCAATCTTACCCCCGCTTTGTGGGTTAAGCGTCATAGTCATTGGATGAAGTTCAGGTATTCCTTCCATGATTACTTCTCCGCCCATTAGGACGATTTGTCCGTTTCCAAGTATATCTTCTCCACTTGCTGGAAGCGTAATGGTACCTTCGGTTCCAAGAATGCTGATATCATCGGTAGAGGCGATAAGTGCCCAATTACCGTTCGGGTTCACAAACCAAACACTTGTTGGCTCGAGAGAAGTAGTGTCATATCTCAAAGTCATTTGAGAGTTCAAAAGATCTCCTGCACTGTAAAGTGTGCTTGGCGAATAATCGAGAACTGCTATCGAGTCATAGGTTCCGCTGAAACCTGTGAGTGCTTTACCAGTGAACGTATCGGTACTATCAGTCATTGTTATGCTGAAAGGCGTATCATCTGCGTATTCCATGTGATAACTCATGTTTATTCCACTTGCTGATTCGGCATAAGCAGTCATCTTGTGCCATACATCGAAGGTCACAATGTCAGATACCTTTAGTCCGTAGCTGTCTTCTACTGTGACAGTAGCAGTTCGGCCTTTTCCAACCCAGTCTGAATTTAGCATTGGACTGATAACACAGTCAGTTAGATCGATACAATCTTCGTCAAACATCTCTCCAGGAAGATCCCAGGAGATTTTGAGCGTTGTATCTTCGTCTTCTACATCCGATGCGGATGCAGAGAGTTCAATAATCGAAGCAACGTCATCTGCTCCAGCATAAATGGTGCCAGAGTTACCCAAAGTGGCTGTGACAACTGGACGGTTGTTCAAAGCGCTAATGGATTGAATAGTCATTGCATCGTTAAACGAGGTTGCATCAAAGCCGGAATATTTACCGATCAAATTAGCCGTTGCTGTTACGTCGTAGAGACCTGGCCACATCTCATATTGAATACAAGCTCTTGCATCTAATGCGCCCATTCCACCTAGGGTGGCATATGGGCCGTATTCACCGTACAATTCTCCATATTCGCACGAGTTTGCGTGAATTTCTTCTACGCTGTTATCAGAACGGTTGGTAATTGTAAAGGTCACATTCCAATCATACTCTTGAGGATATTCGTCGTTAACTGCATCATAAGCTGCGGGGTTGTTTCCTCGGTGCATGACCATTGCTTCGATAGTCATCCAACCGGGACTCACAGGTCCTGAAGTAAGTCCAACGTTCTCTGCAGGGCTCCACTCGCCAGTGCTCTCGTCAATCATGTAACCTGTGTTCATCACAAGTCGGTCTACACTGATATCGTGTCGGTTTTCTACAGTTCCGGTAATGGTGCTGGTCTGTGATTCGGAGTTGTCATCCTTAATCCTTGAGACCTCACACCAGTTGGTTGTTGTTCCTGTCTCGTTACCTGCTCCATCTCCAAGATCGGCATTGTTTTCTGAATCACACTCTGGCGAAATTCGGCCATATTCGGTAAATTCGATGATGGTCGCTGTGAGCGTATAATCGCCTGCTGTGGCTTGTTGGTCTGGAGTCACAGTGCCGTTGAGTACCCACGGTACGCCTGTTCGAAGATTCCATCGGTTGTCGGATTGGTTGTCTTGAGGATCAGAAGCGTTTTGGAAGATGAGCACCTCGCCATAGGTACCGATTTCTGAGAAATTATATGGCTGGCCCAAAGAGAGGGGATTCACTGTCTCTTCACGGTGAGATGCGTTGTTGTGGTGGTCGGCTGTTCCGTCATTCTCATCTGACCAGAACGCAGCTGAATCCATTAATCCATCCGCAGTGAGGTGAACAATAACATTTCGCGCATCCCATGGAATGGAACCTTGGCTTGTAATCGTCATGGTGAAATCAACAGGGTCTTGTCCACCTTCGACATCCTTGCCAGAAGTCCACTCAAGGTCAACGCTCAAATCTGTCCAATCAGCAACGATAACTCTGTTTCGCTGCACATTGTTGTCTTCATCAGCATCATTTGAATCACCGTTTGCATCTGAAGATGTTGCTTCAACGTAGACATAGTAGTCACCAACTGGTGGCGTCCAAGTAACCATGGAACCTTGTACTGACATAACAAAGGCTCCAAAGTCTAGTAATGCGCCTGGAAGTAATTCATTTTGGGCGCAAACAAATGGATCTGGACAAATAACGTCAGGGTGGCTCCAACTGTTTACAAAGGTACCAACTTGACCGTTGACCTTTCGCTCAAAGACGGAGACTTCAACACCCAACTGAGTGATTGTTTCTGTTCCTGAGTTTTGAATCCACGCTTCAAAATATAGTTCTTCTCCAGCATCAACAATGTTGCGAGCGTCGCTGAATGCGTCTGCTTCTGTTGATTGGCGAGGATGCGTAATTTCTACGACCTCTACGTCTGGTCCTGTTCGACCACTGGTGTTCTCAAATTCTGCTTTTTCTTCTAATTCTTGCCAGCCTATGCTCGCGAAGACGGCTGTCATCATTAGCAAAGATAGCAATACTGGGGCTAGTTTTCTCATACCATTTTCCTCCAAAACTGGTTCCGGTATCTTACCGCACATTAACCGATGTATATAGCCATTAGCACCAATTTAGATTGCCACATGAAAGAATTAGTATTATTGAGTAGAAAATTATAGCGCTCAGTGTATCGTTTTTCGATAGATACTATCGCAAAAAATTACATTGGAGCATGATTTTTGTAACAAAACCCTACTTCGTTAGGAAGTGTCGACTCTCAATGCCTCCGCTGGGGAAACCAATGAAGCACGCCTCACGGGCCAATAAGTTGCCAATATGAGCATCAGCCATCCTCCCAGCAGGACTAGCCAGATGGTAGTCCATGGCAATATGAGCTCAACACCCTGTTCTTTCCAGAATTCTTCATGAATAGCATTATGAAAACCAATTCCTACCAAAACTCCATTCACAATACCAAGCATACCAATCCAAGTCACTTCAATCCAGAAACTTTGCAAGATCATCGATTTTTTAAATCCAAGGGCTCTCATCATACCAATTTGATCTCTTCTTTCTGAAACTGAACGAACCGTCACAACACCCATGCCTGCAATTCCAACGAACAAACCAAGGGAGAGATAACTTTGGAATATTGAGAGAATGGCAAACACCAATGATTGTATCTCTAAAATTTCTTCTTCGATGAGCGTAACTGAAACGCCTGTTGAGGCTAAGTCCCTGTTCAAATTATTACTGAGTTGTTTTGCATCCACGCCCTCTCCGTGAGAAACGTAAACTCTTGTTAAAGAACCACCGAAATTTTCTGAGGTAGTTGCATTGAGCCATATCCCTGACGAAAACAGGTTCGAGGATTCAGAAAGGACACCAGCAACCACTACATTTTGACGTTTGCCAGCGTTTGAAACATCAATTAGAGAAATTGATTCTCCAATTGAAATTTTTAATCCTGATAATGCTTCGCCATTGAGTGGATCGATGAGTAAAAAAGAGGCGTCGACAAGTACCAAATCCGGTCTTGAACTCACATTTTGCCACACCTCATGTTCCGTGCTTCCATAGCGATTGTCCCACTCACTCAAAGGCAATCCGCCATGCTGAGCAAATCCAGCATCAAATCCACGCAACACATACCCAACCCGAGATTCATTTGCATTTTCAATCCAAACCGTGGCCCGTTGCACTTGGCCAATAGCGTCTATATCCGATGCATTTGTCAGTTGAAGAGACCATTCTGATGGATTGGAAGACAAATCGAGAGGACTTTGTCGACTGGAAGACAACAGAATTTCAAAATCACCACTCGCTTCGTCAACAAAACCGGAAGAATGTGATTCAAATTGTGATGCATAACCGGCAAGTACCACTACTGAGAAAACTGTGATTGAAAACATACCCATCAAAACGGCTGTTCTTAGAGGCGAGCGCGCTGGATGTGCAAGGGCAACAGGAACAACAGGACCTAGTGTTTTCAAGAAGATTTTTCTTTTTCCTAACCATCCAGCCATAAACGGAGCAAAACCAACAAGTATCATCACGCCTGCAAAAACTTGAACAATCCCTAATAGCGCAAATGTGACCTCGTTTGGCTGCATTTGCGCCCTGACAGGGTCAATCCAATCAGGAAGCAATGCCCAAGCAAAGAGAGAAAAACCAATTGTTGCACAAGTAATTGAATGCTTATTTCTGCGTAACATACCAACACCTTTCACTCGAGTCGGTATAAATGACGGAACGACATTGAAAAATAGCGTACATGTTCCAATAATCCCTAAAGCAGCCGTCATGTGCCAGAGAGGTAAAAACGTCGAATCTTCTTTTCCTGTAACCAGTAAAATGAGACCTCCTAGGGAGGCTGCACCAAAACACGCAATAAGAATCAACAAAGAAACCCAAGAAACACCCTTTGCGTCCATGGGTTGGAATCCTCTTACGGCGGCGACGATGTTGAGACGACTTGTCCAATATGATACACCAAGCAAAACACTCATTGATAGAAGGAATCCATAAGATGCACCATCGATAATGCTGTTTAAAGATGCTGCGAAGTCAAGACGGCTGGCACCGACAGAAGAAAATATCTCGCTAAATGCATCTGAAATAACCAAAGCGAGGAATAACCCAATCACACCACCTAAAATCGCTGCAAAACATGATGTGAGAAGGCCCTCAAAAACCGCTAAGGCACGCAAATCCGAACGCTTGAACCCCAATGAGCGTGTGATGCCAGACTCACTCCTTCTTTCATCAGCAAGCATGATGATGATCGTAATCACGAGGAGTATACCCGCTACTATCGTAAATGTTCCAAAGACCAGAAACATAGCAGATAATATCCCTGCGCCTTCTTCTGCTGAAGCATATGCTTCGATTTTGATGGCTTTTGCCTTCAGCCCAAACATTTCATGGTCTGCCATCTGATTAAGCCATGATTCAAGCTCTTCTCTGTCGGCACCTTGTAAGATTACAAGACTTCTTTCTCCATCTTCCGCATAAGCGAGGTTTTCACCATTACTCAGATTGATAAATCCAAGTAAGAGCGTATTGAGTGCCTCTAAACCTGGTGCATCAATAGATTCAATCGTATTGGTCGTTTTCAAAATAGTCCAATCATCATCACCGTATGCAGTTGGTATGAGGCCCTTTAACCAAATCGATTCATTCTCTATGTATTGATTTAAAATTGGATTTACGTGTATTTCCCCTTCCGGTGGTGACTGATTTCCATCAAAAGCCATCAGCAATTGTGGCATGATGCCAAATCCACCCACATCGGCTAATATCGGAATACGCAATGAGCGTTCATCACCTTGAGCAAGCATTATCCCTCCATCAACACCACAAAACCAAGTTTCTTTTTGAAAAGCATAGGGTCCATTAGTACAACTTTCTGGAGGTGGACTCAAAGAAATCCAACCAGTATCAATACGTTTTGACCAATCCGAATTAGACTGCAGTAGGCCGTTTTCATGAGTTATACCGAATTGAGTGGGTTCTTCCCCTAATTTCCACCATGCATCTGAGTTTCCAAGCAACAAGGTTTGGTTATCAAGAATCATCTTGGTAGCATTTGTGGTCCATAGAAACAAATCGTTTTTTGTATCGATTTGGGCTAATGTACGCTCAAAGAGACCCTCGAACAAATACCAGGTTCCGTTTTCGACTTGCTCCATCTGTACTGAGAAAATGGGTGAGGGGATTTGATCGATCCAATTTGGTGGGTCATTGTTATCAAAATACATTGTTTCATTGATGACTGCGAGCATGTTTCCTGATGCAATTTCTTCGACTGATGACTGATACTGTGTTGGGATGTAATGTAAACCACTGTCATGGGCAACCAATAATCCTCCTTCTAGCATGGCAAAATCATTGATGATGCCTCCTTCTGGAACAACCCAATTGACAACATCACCTCCTCGGTCTATTTGATAACTCACGCCACCACTTGAGATGTACCAATCACCAGCATCGGTAGGAAGTACAAAATTCAATTCGCTATCTGGTAAGGCGAGAATCTGTTCATAGTCCATCAACACCTCAATGAGTGGTATCTGAAGAACCTCTGTGATGTCTTCAGCCGCAAAATTCGATGCATTCTCTCTAAATGAATCCATAAATGATGCACTAAGCCTACCCAATCCTTGTTGGGAAAGAAGAGAAAGCATGTCCCCTTCCGATTCAATCCGTAACCCCACATCTTCAAATTGGAGATATTTGTCAACCGCTTCTAGCAATTGTTCACTGGTCTGCTCAGCATTTTGGGGATTGTGTAATGAAACACGTAAGCGATTCACTTCATCAGTCATTTCAAGAAGTCGCTGAGAGGTGTCTAGCGTCGAATAAATACCTGAAGATTGCGCACCTCCCATCGCACCAAGGCCGTCATTTTTGACGACATCAAAGACAAGGAGTGTTGATTCTTTTCGTTCTCTACCGCCGTCTTCATCTGTGATGTAAAACGACATGTTCACCGTATCTCCCTTTGTAGCGTTAATTTTTGCAGATAACACCTCATTAATGAGAATCCCAGAACCTATTTCTCCAAATCGATATCCACTTTCTCCCCCAATTCTGGACCAAGCCTCGTCCCCTTCATAGGCGAACCAAGGTACCAACGGCTCAGCAAGACCGTCAGGACCAGTCAGTGTAGCAGAGGAATCAATGCCTTTCATCACGGCTTTTACTTCTGGATGCTCCAAGAAACTCTGAGTAATGGAGTTCGTCAAATTTTCACCGAGTGGTGAGAGAACTCCTGACCTTTTATCACGACTGTAGACGCTTAAATCGGTGTTGTCGTAGGCTAATTCAATATCATCTTTTATGGTGGCATCCAACGAATCACCAACGACCAAAGAGGATGTTATGATTGCAGAGGTGATCATCAATCCAGCCATCATCAATGCTGTTTGCCGCTTTCTACGAAACACTTGTTGCATGGCCAATCGCCAGACAATAAGCCGTCTTGGACAGAGCATGGGCTGCATTAATGCATGAGAAATCCAACCCATTGAGAGTGATGCTCCCCACGTGGCAGGACCACTCATATCAAGCCAAGTACAAACCCAGAATACCAGAAATGCATCTACATAAGGACCTAATATAAGCACAATTTTTTGCCAGAGTTTGTTCAAATCTTTGCCCATGCCAATCGTAGAGATGGTACATGGCACCAGAATAAGGACTCCTAAAAGGAGTGATTCAAACAACATGATCATTCCTCTTCTTGCAAAACAACTCCATCTGCCATTCTCAATATTCTCGAACACGCACCTGCAATGGTTTCATCATGTGTTACAATAACAAGCGTAGTGTCGTGTTGACGATTTAATTGAAGCAATAATTGAAGAATCTCATTGCCGGTCTCTGAATCAAGGTTTCCTGTTGGTTCATCGCACAAAATTACGTCAGGTTGGTGCACAAAAGCCCTCGCAATCGCAACACGCTGTTGTTGACCTCCGGATAATTCGGCAGGTCTGTGAGATATTCGGTCTGATAAGCCTACCAAATTGAGTGCTTCCTTGGCCTTCAACCTTGCCTCTGTGGCATCCATATTATTGAGAAGAAGGGGTAATTCGACATTTTCGAGGGCTGTTAATACCGGAAGAAGATTAAATTGTTGAAAGATGAATCCGAGGTGCGTTGACCTTATCATGGTCTTCTCGTTATCTGAAATACCTTGTAGCGGCTTCCCATTAACTTCAACAACGCCTGCTGTGGGATCATCGATTCCACTCAATAAATTCAACAAAGTTGTTTTTCCACATCCCGAAGGACCCATGATTGCAATCGACTCTCCTTTGGCTATCTGAAAAGTAATACCTCGGACGGCTTCGATTGGATCTTCACCAACTTGATACAATTTCCACACTTGATTACATGCAATTGCGGCCACCATGAACGTAACAAACAGGAGAGGTTGATTAAGTTCAACCCTTGGGGGAGTCATGGATGTGCAAGTACTTGCCTTTGGGCCATTAGCCGAGAAACTTGGAAAGAGAGAACACACGATATCCTTACCCCCCCAATGTTCTGTAAGATTCCTTTTGGAAGAACTAGAGTTAGAGGACTGGTTACAACTTGGTTTGGCTATAGCGGTTAACGGTCAAAAAGTAGGCGAGGACCATGCTTTGAACGAATCCGATGAAGTAGCATTACTACCGCCAGTTTCAGGCGGTTAGCACCGAGAGATTGACAAACCGGAAGAAACTGGGAAGGATGGGAGCAGCATGAATTTTGGTTCGTTTGAAATCCTTGCCTTGATTATGATTTTCTTTATTCTCTTTGGTGCAGATCGTCTGCCAAAGCTGGCTAAAGCCATGGGTCAATCCAAGGGAGAATTCCAAAAAGGACTTCAGGAAGCCACATCGATCGATCCTGCGAAAACAGTTGCTGATTTGGAATCAGGTGGCATGACTGAGGAGCAAAGATGGTTCAAGCGAGCGAAAGATGTCGGATTAGACCCATCGGGAATGAGTCTTGATGAAATTAAAAAGAAAGTGGAATTATTGGAAAACGATGGTGAAAAAAACACCATGAATAGCCCCACATCGGAAGAATAAATTTTGATTTTCAAGATTTGGAAACACGCTTCTTTTTTACCTTAGTAGGAGAACCACATACATCACAATCCGGATTTTTTTGATGTTCAACTTCGGTTGTTTTCCTACAGCCAGTGCACACTAAAACCCACTGCCAATAAGATGCAGATTCTTTGTTGACAATACCGCTGAAGGGCAATCCCAAAAAACGACAAACATTTTGCATTCGATAATCATCTGTGTAAAGCAATTCTTTCATTTCGATAGCCAAGGCTAAAACCTCGAGGTCAACTTGAGATAAGCCAGAAATATCACCGGTCTTTGTTGCCGCTTCAATTGCTTGGGAGGGATTCACTTGACGCCAATTCAAGTCAAGTGACTCAATGAATAGCCATTTTGATTCATCCAAACGACGTAATTCATCTTGTTGAGAGGTGACGACCGAACATCCTTTCAGACGTTCAGCCGGCCAATGCAAGAGCGCAGCCGTATCAAGAACTGGCATGGTTATGCTAAATTATTCTCTAATTTCATCACTTCCATGGAAAGCCTTCATGACATAGGCACTCGTGGGGTTATTTGTGAGTTGGAAGGAAACTATCCTCGATTGGTTTGAAATCTTCGGGCCTGCTAGTTTGTTCCTCCTATCTTTTACTGAAGCGATTATTCAACCTGTGCCTCCTGACCTCATGTATCTCCCAATGCTCATTAATGCAGCAGGATCGACACCAACTATCATCTGGCTTTGGCTTGTGGTAACCATCGCTTCTGTTCTGGGAAGTTTGGTTGGGTATTGGCTTGGTCAGGAATGGGGTCGTGGTCTTTTTGAGAAGTTTGGACAAACTCATCACATTTCTAAACTCGAAAATCTATTTGAAAAATACGGTACTCTTGGAGTTTTCATTGCTGCTTTCTCCCCAATCCCTTACAAGGTATTTGGATGGTTTGCGGGAATGGGTGAAATGGAGAAAAAAAGTTTTGTCATCGCTGGTTTATTCGGCAGAGCATTGCGTTTTGGACTTGAAGCACTAATCATAGGCATATATGGACAACAAGCAATCGATGCAATCATGTGGCTTCTCGATAACGAAATATTACTTGGCATCGCACTCATTGGACTCTTTGTGGGTGGATTTTTCGCTTGGCGATGGTGGAAAGAGTTGGCAAGTGACCCTCAAAGTTCTTGAATGGAAGGCATTTGGACGAATCATGGCTGCTCGATTGGTGTAGTCCGGCCCATCATCTCGCCCTTTCGAGGCGAGGACCCGGGTTCGAATCCCGGATCGAGCACTACGCATTTGCACAAACAAACGATTGAGAGAAGTTTTGGACAATTCCAGAGATAAAAATTCCTTCAAACCAGTTCCTATTGTTCATCTTTCTCTTGTTTGCTACCTGGTAACGGAACAGAGTTATTCGAGGATGGCAAAGGTGTATTTTGTACAGGAGCAGTTCCGGCATACCCTAAATTTTCCGGGGCTTCATGAACTGTTTTGTGACCGATATCTACCGGTGCTTCTCGAACGGATTGAACGCCTTCTTGATGAGCCATGACACCCTCTGACACTCGGGCTATGCCAACCGTAGGCGTCTCACGGACAGATGGTGATTTGGGGGCAGGCATTGGAGCCTCTCTTGCCGATTGACCTGAACGCGTGGTTTGTCCAGTGTCTGATATCGTTTCAAATGCATCGAGTAAGGCTTTGGCTTTGTCCAAATCGCAGGAAGGAGATGAGTGGGAGTCTTCGGTCATGATACCAGACAGAAAAGATGGTATAAAAAATGGATGTTAGACGATAATCACCTTTTTGATACCCTGTCATTTAGAGGAACTGTGACCGTTTCAAAAGAGGCAAGAGCACCTGTACGAATTGACTTAGCCGGTGGCTGGACTGATTGTCCGCCATTCTGTCACGATGTTGGCGGAGATGTAGTTAATATTGCAATCAACCAATATGCCCGTGCCAAACTCACCATCGATGAAAATGGAATGATGAATTGCCGATATAGTTGCGATGTACCAATCGGCTCGGGCTTGGGCTCTACCGGAGCCCTGAATGTCGCATTAATGTCAGTAATCAAGGGAGACGAAGACGTCGCAGAAATGGCTTTTCAATTTGAAAAACTTCTCGGGAACAGGGGTGGCAGACAAGACCAATGGGCGGCTAAAAATGGCGGCATTCAACACCTAAAATTCATTGGTGACCATGTTGAATCTTTCTCACTCCACCCTCCTACCTCATTTCTACGTTGGTTCAAAAAGCATTTCATATTAGCAGACACAGGTATCCGCCATGTTTCTGGCAATTTGCACGCTTCTGTATGGGAAAGATATGATGAGGTCCTACCGATTATGATGCAATTGAGAGAGGCTGCAAAAACAATGGCCGAATCCGTACAAAATGATCGAAGGGATCATTTTGTCCAATCCATGAAAGACACAACTCATGCTGTTGGTTTGCTCGGCAAAGAATTCAATGAACCATATTTGGTTCTTGATGAGATGCCCGAGATATTAGCATGGAAAGGAATGGGAGCTGCCGCCGGAGGATTTGTTGGAATTATCTCAAGAAATCCAGATAAAACAAAGTCACAACTTGATTGGGAGATACTTGATTGGGATTATGACACGACGGGTTTGGTGATGACAGATGAATGAGCACATTGTAATGAAACAGGCTGAGGAATCTGAATCTGATTTCTTGGTCTATACGGGTACTTTTTGTGGATATTGTACGGCTGCAAAACGTCTGCTCACCTCAAAGGGATTGTCATTTGATGAAATCAACTTTGATCATGAGGATCATGATTTGAGAAGCCAAGTGGTTGAACTCACTGGACACAGGACAGTTCCGGTTATTTTTGATAATCGAGAAGAAACACTGGTTTTTGTTGGTGGGTTTGATGAATTATCCCGCTATCTTAAATCGTAAAGCCAATCTTCTATGTTTGCATGATACTCTACAGGAATCATATGTCCCTTCTTGTGGGCAATTGAGGAAACATCCCATCCAGATTTGTTGAACACCTCGACAATTTCTTTTCCGGCATCAAATGTCACTCTTGCATCTTTCTCTCCATGCATCCACAACAACTTTTGCGGGGGTAGTTGTTGGAGCGTGTGTTGCAATTCAAGAGGGCGAATGCACCTTGTGGCAATACAAATTACTCCTATGACTCTCGAGGCTAATGGAAGATGTAGCAATTCTTGAGCCATGGCACCACCTTGAGAAAAACCACCCAATACCAGTGGACCTTCTGGTATTTGATTTGATAATTCATGAAGGCTGGCATCAACATCTGCAAGTTCTTTCGAAGAGAGAAGACGTTTGCGTGGTTCATCCTCCTTCTCATATCTCCACCAAGTAAATCCCCTTTTTGGATGTGAAAATGAGGCTTCAGGCGTCAACAAGTTCCAACCCTCTGGAAGTATACTTTTTGCAAATGGCTTCATCATTTCAGCAGTTCCTGTCATTCCGTGCATCATGACAAGCGTTGGCATTACAAACACTCACAGCGTCCATTGATTTACAAGACCACCCGCAACCTTGAGATGAATAAAACTCGATTGCCCACTAAGAGTAACGGTCAATGAATACTCACCTGAAACTGAAGGAATGATGCCAATTGAACCTGATTCTTGAGAATTTGATCCCCACTGACGAGTGAGTGCCGACGTACCGACATGATCTTTCAAAGAGAGCGTACCGGTTCCTCCTGATGCGATATCAACATCAAGATACCAAACTAATCGGTCAAAATCACTGCCAGAGGGATGGCCCTCATCCAAGAATGTGTCATATAATTCTCCGTCTACGGCATTGTATCGGTTATCGAGAAGATCTGTTGCCCTTATGAACCAAACATCACCAGCGTGATTGGTTCCATAGTCGTTGAGTGTCATGAATAAGCGCGTTTCACCTTGATCGTCATGCCAAGTAAGTTTGGAGATGAAGCCCTTACTCTTATCAAAGTAATATTCGAGGTCATGATTTTCGCTACTCTCTGCAGTAACTCGAATTACCTGATCATTGATTGAAGCGGTTCGAGCATTCCATGATTGAGAGAAAAGGACAAAATTCCACTGGGAACCTTGCTCCCAAGGGAAATTGAAAACACGCTGTGGTTCACCATTTTCATAAACACTCAGTTGGTCAAATGTGACACGTCCAAGAAATGGATTGTGATTAACAACAGCATGACGTTGCGCTTCTTTTTCAGACGAAATACCAACCATCCAATGGCCTTCGTCATTGATTGAATCTGCTACAACCAGACGTGCACTATCCTCTCCAAATTCGGGTGTGACAAAGGTATACAACCACCAAGTGCCGATTTCCCACTCAGGGAGTAGTGAGGGATTGTTCTCATCATCGTTTCCTGTGATGGCTTCTAAGCACCCTGAAAGCATGAGCAATGCCATCAAGGGAGCCAAAACCGCTCGCATAGGTTGTGGTCAACTCCTTTGGATTTGAGACCACCGATAGATTGCTCACAACAAACCGTTTTGGGTGAGTTTATCTGTTCCAGCAAGTACCACTGCAACGATTGACATCAACTTGATGAGAATGTTTAGTGATGGACCGGAGGTATCTTTGAACGGATCACCGATGGTATCTCCGATTACTGCTGCATCATGCGCTTCATCACCCTTCTTTGCTCCAGGAATATGGTCTTGCTCAATGGCTTTCTTGGCGTTATCCCAAGCACCACCTGCATTCGCCATGAACAAAGCAAGAAGAACGCCTGTGACGAGAGAACCTGCCAACATACCACCCAATGCGCTGGTACCCAAACCGATACCAATGACAATGGGGGCAAGAATGGCGACCACTCCAGGTCCGACCATCTCTCGAAGAGCAGCCTTCGTTGAGATATCAACACAAGTCTGAGAATCAGGCTTCACTCCTTCTTTACCTTCGAGTAATCCGGGAATTTCCTTGAATTGTCGTCGAATTTCAACCACCATATCCCCAGCGGCTTTACCAACTGAAGTCATTGTCATTGCAGCGACAACGAATGGCAATCCTCCACCAATGAGTAACCCGATGACTACTCGAGGTGATGTCAAATCAAGATCCACTCCACCAACTGCCGTAGTGTAAGCAGCGAATAGTGCAAGTGCGGTCAATGCCGCTGAGCCAATGGCGAAACCTTTGCCTACTGCAGCGGTGGTATTTCCAATGGAATCGAGTTCGTCTGTGATGGCTCTTACATCATCACCAAGACCGCTCATCTCAGCGATACCACCCGCATTGTCTGCAACTGGCCCATAGGCATCAACGGTCATGGTAACGCCGACTGTGGCAAGCATACCAAGTGCAGCCATAGCGATGCAATAGAGACCAAATGTATCGGTTCCACCGATTGAACTTCCAAATTGATCGGCTCCTAGAATACCCAGTGCAATCAGAACAATGGGTACAAATGTAGACATCATACCCACAGAAAGTCCAGCAATTGCATTTGTTGCTGGTCCAGTTTTTGACATTTCACCGATGTGAGGAATTGCCTTTGTCTTGATGCCGAAAACGGGTTCAATACCAGTATAATATTCGGTTACCAGCCCGATAAGAATTCCAATGATGCTTCCAAGAACAACCGCATGCATTACGGCATAATCAACACCAATGAGGTCGAGATAAATGGCTCCGTAGCCTCCCAGCCAAAACAAACCGGCGCCGATAAATGTCGTATTTCGAAGAGCAGCAGCAGGGTCGCTTCCATTCTTGAGGAATGACATCGAGAACACACCGGCTACCGACGCAAGATATCCAATCAATCCAAGTAGAATCGGCATCATGACGTAATCGGCAGCACTTGGGCTCGCAAACTCATTGGCGATTACCATTGCAGCGATAATCGAGCCAACGAATGATTCGAAAATGTCTGCACCCATGCCAGCGACATCACCTACATTGTCACCTACATTGTCCGCAATAACACCAGGGTTTCGAGGATCATCTTCTGGAATTCCAGCCTCAACTTTACCTACCAAATCAGCGCCAACATCGGCTGCTTTTGTGTAAATGCCACCGCCTACACGGGCGAAGAGCGCGATCGATGACGCCCCCATTCCAAATCCTGCAGCGGCGCTGATAACATTCAGGCTACCGTCTGCATTGGTTTCACCAGCGCCTAACCAAAAGGCGATGAGAGAAATACCCAGAAGTCCAAGGCCTCCAACTGAAAGACCCATCACGGCACCACCATTGTATGAAACAGCCAACGCTCCAGATTGACCTTCGGATTTCGCAGCCATCGCTGTTCTTCCATTCGCCGATGTTGCGGCTCTCATTCCAGAAAAACCAGCGGCTACTGAAGTGAGAGCACCCGCAAAGAATGCTACTGTAGTTGCAATCTCCCAATCATTGAGGAAGAGGAGTAAGCCTCCGACGATGATACAAAATATTGCAAGTACTTTGTACTCTGCAAAAAGGAAAGCCATCGCTCCCTTTTGTATTTCATCAGTAATATCTGCAACTTTTTCGTTGTCGATTTTTACCTTATTCACTTGCTGGTAGAGCATGTATGCTATCAGCAATCCTACGGCGGCTACGCCGGCCGAAATTAATGCAATGTCGTTCATCATGGTGTTCACCTTTTTTGTCCCCGAAGAAAAATACCTCATAAGTGGTTCCCCTACCTTTTCAGATAAATAGCCCAATTAGCGGGTCTTTTGTGCCGGTGGAAGCATGGAATGGCGATGATTCAAAGAGGGTGAAGTACTGGGAAGTATAATGCCCATAAGTGCTGAGGAGGTTTTGGCAGAGATTGGCCCTGTGCAAGAAACTCTCAAAGCTCACGATGGAGTTGTAACAGTCATCGATACATCTGAAGGCGTGATTATGCTTTCATTGGATGGTGGCTGCGTTGGCTGTTCCTCGACACCAATGACGGCTATGCAAATTTATTATTCGCTCAAAAAATTGGACGAGGTCGTCGATGTGGTTTTTGTCAATGGTGAATTACCAGAATACATGAGGTCGTTTATCGACCAAAAAATGGAAGATGAATCATCGGATAGCAGCACTGGGGAAATCGTATAATTATTCAGATTCTTCTGACTTTCCAATGGTATGCGGATTAGCTCCAAAAGACACATTTTTCCCGTGCAGATTCAAACGTGCTGAAATGGCAATGATGACACACATGACTGCTAATGGCCTTGGATCTGCACGTCCCCACATGCTTTGATCGTCAAACCACATCAAAGAAAGCGTGAGAGCCATGACCAAACATAGCCACATGAGCGTGTGTTGCATTAAAATTTCCAATCGGGGGTTTCGAGATGCTGTTGCAATAAACGTAAACAAAAACAAGGCAAGCCAACATTGCCATTCAGCCAGTTCCGACAATGAGACCATGATGGGTGCAATATTACGCGAGTCTTGATGATTACGCACGTTCATGTGCCATGACCATTTGGATTGTTTATGGTGGCTGGAAGCGGATTCAAACTACCTACTTCGAAAAGAAATGAGGCTCCACATTTTTCCCGTAATCAAATTTCGACGGCACTCCATCAGATGGCAGTTTTACTCGAATTAAATGATGCAAATGTGTTTCGAGTTCGATCTTATCAAAATGGAAGTAGACTTATTGGCTCTCTCTCAGAAGACATCGGTGAATTGGTTGCCTCCAAAGGCATTTATGATCTCAAAGGCGTAGGTAAAGGCCTTGGAAATGCCATTTCACGTGCGGTGCAAGAAGGAGAATGGCCGGAAGATTGGCATGAGATCCATGACAAAACTCCGGCTGGACTTATCGAAATGCTTGGCATACCAGGCGTTGGCCCAAAGAGAATAAAACAACTTCACGAGACGCTTGGAGTTTCAAGTGTTTCAGAATTACAGGCTGCGGCCATCGATAATGAGATTGCACCATTGTCAGGCTTTGGTGCTAAGTCACAGGCTAAAATTTTGGCAGGCATCGACCTTTTGGCCCGGTTTAGAGCCCGTAGAAGACTCAACATTGGGCTGCATTATGGAGAAACTTTCCTGGAACTTATACGGCTCATACCCGGTGTCATAAAGGCAGAGTTAGCAGGAAGTGCACGTAGAAGAAAAGAAACAATCGGTGACTTAGATATTGTCGTAGCATTAGATGAGAACGATTTATCCAAAGTCACGGAGGGAATCCTCTCACTTCCAGGTATTGCAGACATAAAAGGAGCGGGAGATTCAAAGGTGAGTGTCATACTTGATACCTCATTATTCGATGGTGGATTCTCTCTTGACCATCTTGATGCCAATGTTTTGGATGCGATTGGTGGTGCAGAATATGAGCAATTGGAAAGTGGAGGAACCATTGATGCACAGGTTCGGTTGGTTCCAGAACATGTTTTTGCATTCACATTAGCCTATTTTACTGGGTCAAAAGAACACAATATCCGTATGCGACAAAGGGCTCAAGAAATGGGACTCAAACTCAATGAATTTGGACTCATGCCTGAAACAACACTCACTGGAATTGAAGCAGCCGCTCGCTCACTTCCTGCCAACAATGAACTGGACATTTACAATCATCTTGGATTGTCATATGTTCCCCCAGAACTAAGAGAAGACATGGGTGAAATCGAGGCTGCCCAATCAAATGCTCTACCAGATCTCATTACCAATGATATGATGAGAGGTTCACTTCACAACCACACCGTTTTGTCTGATGGTGAGGCTACGCTTGAGCAAATGGCTGATGCAGCGAGAAAAATGGGATGGGAATGGTTGGGAATTGCCGATCACTCCCCAACCTTGGTCATTGCTAACGGAGCGAGCGCTGATGATATGCTCAAACAGGGAGATAAAATCACAAAGTACAATCAATCATGGAAAGATGAAGGCACTGATTTTCGATTGATTCATGGCGTTGAATCTGATATTTTGCAAGACGGAAAACTTGACCATCCAGATGAAGTGTTATCGAAATTGGATTACGTAGTCGCAAGTGTACATGCCATGGGTCGCTGGCGTGGAAGAGATGAACAAGAGAATACTGAAGAATTGATGAAGGTGATCGACCATCCTGCCACCACCGTTCTGGGACATCCAACAGGTCGAATTTTACAAGGACGTGATGGTTATGAAGTCGATTTACACGGTGTGCTTGAATACATGAGCGAGTATAACGAGCAAGGCATATTGAAGGCTGTCGAACTAAATGCTTCACCGTATCGTTTGGACTTAGATTGGCGATTATGTAAACGTGCAAAGGAACTCAATGTACCCGTGGCAATCAATCCAGATGCTCATTCTTTACCCGGCCTTACCGACATCGTTTATGGCGTAATGACAGGAAGAAAAGGTTGGTTGGAGAAAAATGACGTGCTAAATACCATGAGCTATGAGCAACTCATGAAGAAGTTGGAAGTGAAGGCATGAGGACAATACGCGCAATGATTATCGCGGCTCTCGCTGCTTTACCAATGGCTATCATCGGATTAATTGTGTGGTGGATGATGGGTTCTTCAAAGGATAATACATCCTTGGCTGTCGTCATCCCGTGTAATATTATTCCACTTGCCGGAATGATTGTGATTTTCTTGATGGCTTGGCAATCTGGTGAAGAATATGCGGCTGTGAAGGTAGATGATGTGCCATGAAAAGAGCGGAAAAAGCCGCCCGGGTTCTTGAGATATTGGAATCGCTCTACCCTGAAACCCCCATACCTCTAGACCACGAAACCTCATTTCAATTGCTTATTGCGGTCCTGATGAGTGCACAAACTACGGATAAAAAAGTGAACGAAGTGACACCTGGATTATTCGCAATCGGTTATGACCCCAAACATATGGCTCAACTTTCTGTCGAAACAATTCGAGAATGTATTCGAGAAATCGGGCTTGCACCAACCAAAGCCAAGAATATCCATAAATTGTCGAATATACTTGTTGACCAGTATGACGGAGAAGTACCCAATACCTTTGAAGGGTTAGAATCACTTCCTGGAGTGGGTCACAAGACCGCCTCCGTAGTCATGGCTCAGGCATTTGGCGTTCCTGCATTCCCTGTTGACACGCACATCCACAGACTTGCACATCGATGGGGGCTTTCTGATGGTTCGAAAGTTGAAAAAACGGAGAAGGATTTGAAACGTATTTTTCCAAAGGATAAATGGAATACTTTGCATTTGCAAATCATTTTTTTTGGCAGAGAATATTGTCCTGCACGCTTTCATGACCTCGATACTTGCCTCATTTGTTCATGGGCGGCAACGAAGAAAATGAAAAAAGAAGAGCATCTTAAGTTCCGAAAAGGCCGGTAGCCCGTTCAAGAATAAGTGAGGTGAAAAGACTGGTTATGCCAGCAATCCAAAGCAACTGCACTGATTGTCCAAGGCCACTCGTTGCACCACCGCCCCTCAAACGTGTAGCAATCAAAGAGACGGCAAACACTTGGGCCAAAATCAAACCGGATGCCACCAACTTAAACATCGTAATGTTTTGATCTACAGCCTCTGCTTCTTCCATCGCAGGAAGGGCGAATCCTCCCGCAGATTCTGAAAGTGCGCCGATATCGGTTTCTGTAAGTGTCCCTGCCACACTGGCGATAGATTCTCCTAATTGAATCACGATTGAAATGGTAACATTCAGACTGGTAACGCTACTGATGAGCAATCCAATCGCCACTCCCCACATGGTTGAAGAGGAAAGAGCCCGCCTTTGACGTAGAGAGAGTAGATTCGTCACTGATTTTGAAACCATTTCTGCCGTTGCTGCAGGTTCTCCTGATGATTGAGAACCTTCGATGTATATTCGATTGTACCGACTAATGACGGCAGAGTTTGTATCTGAACTGAAATAATCCCATGCTCGATCAGAATCTATTCTGGTTGAGAGGCGTTTTTCCAACCGATCGATTGATTTGTCAAGAAGACCAAAATCAACCCCTCTCAGTGCTTTGATGGTTGCGGAGGGCTCCGCACTTCTTGCTTGAGCAGTTCCCCCAAGTGCACGAATAAAATCCGGATAGGCTTCATCACGACGCATCACCTGCTTTTCTTCTCTGCGTTGTAAATACGCTGGAATAAGAATCGGTGTAAATGGAACGGCCACTAAGATTAACCCCCACTTATCCCAAGAACGACTGAGGGTATCCCAAAACAGAAGAGTGAAACTCAGCGTAATCAGGAAAAGAAAGATGGAAATGGCTGCAGCACCGAACCAAGACTGTTTGAAAAGCAACCTGTAAGGCGTTTCCATTTCATCACGAGCAAATGTTTGGTCATCGGGAATTGTGGAGCGGAATGCGAAATATGCACCAAATTGAACTGCGATGAATAGCAAGCCTGCCATCAAGAGATATCGTATCCTTGTTGCAATTTCAAGAGGCGTTGAATCAGTGGAACCTGTTTCAAACAAAACTAAGTGGATGCCTGCAATAACCAAAGCAAACAGGCCAGCCGAAACAAGTGAGACATAAATTTCTTTGAGAGTGTCTACGCTTTCCAATCGCATGTCATAGATGGTATTGTATTGCTCTGCAACGGTATCTTGCTCTGCACGCATGAATTCATCGATTGGTTGACCTGCTTCAATTGAAAAAGCCATTCGGTCTAAAAAATCAGACCAAAGAGCAGATGGGGATTGATTCCCAACAATTCTTGCAGCCTCTGGCAGACTTGTGTGCCATTTATCCACCAGAACCTCTATTTTTTGCACTTCATTGGCCAATTCCCCATAATCTTTCATTTGTTTTAAAATATCGAAAATCGTACCTGCCCCAACTTCACCCAAAGAAAGAATACCCATTCTCGTGATGAACATGTGCATTTCTTTTTCGATCTGAATGCCAAGGCGATTCACCTCTAGAATTGGAAAAGAGGCAGCAGCCAATCCAGCCATAGCAGGCATGATGAAAAGCAAGAATGCTCCAGCAAATCCTGCAAAAAGTGCACCATCAGAAAAACCGCCGGTCAGAAAAATTGCGATAAGTGCTACGACAAAGCCTGCAAAAGCGGCTCCACCCACATAAACGAGAAGAAAGCGAGAGACTGGCATTTCAAGACGGCGGAGGGCAATTTCCCATGTGGCCATCTTTTCCATGTCGAACACCTCTCAACGATGATTGATACCGACCCATCCTTCAATTGCTGAGCGGAAGGCGTCGAAACCATTGCTGTAGTAAATTCCAATGAGGTCGAATACATCATCATAATGTGTCAAATCTCGGTCCGCCATTCTTTGAATCGCTTCTGTTCTTCGCTCCATTTCATCATAGACATCCCTCTTATTTTCAAAACCCATTTGAGCTGCAATCTTGTTTTCAAGCAAGTGGCTTTGGAACATACCTCTGAAATAGTGTTTGTCTTTGACCGGGTCCCATTCAAACATCCCTCTTGTAAGGACACCATCGCTGTGTTTATTGTAGCCGATTACCTCATCGATACCGGTTACTCTTCTTGCAATTCCTCCTCCTGGTGCTTCAACTACTTCTTGAAAAAGAGCGAAATTCAGATTGTCAAAGAATCGGATTGGAACATTGATCGGGTCTCCCGTGAATCGTTGGATCATTTTCACAATCGATGATGCGTGGAAGGTCGCAATAACGGGGTGACCGGTCTGCATTGCCTGAAATGCTGTGGCACCTTCAATACCACGAATCTCACCAATAATGATGTAACGCGGTCGGCTTCGCAATGCGGCTTTCAATAAATCGAACATCTCAACACGAGAATCTTCATTTTTACTCTCTCTGGTCACGAGACGTTGCCAGATTTTATGTCTGACTTTTACCTCTGGAGTGTCTTCTGCTGAATAGATCTTCACATTGTGGTCAATGAATGGCAATATCGCGTTGAGCGTAGTCGTCTTACCAGATGCAGTTTCACCACTCACCAATACAGACATACCATATTCAAGGCAAATCCATACATAAGCGGCTACTTGGGGAGAAAGTGTACCCCATTTAATGAGTTGAATAATTGAAATTGTTTCTTCAGCGAATTTTCTGATGGTGAATGAAGGACCCAACATGGATACATCATCTGAGAATATAATATTGATACGAGAACCATCGAGCAGGGCTCCATCTACGATGGGTTTGTTATCGCTCACGGGTCGGCCTATGCGCTCAGACATAGCCCGAAGATATCTTGCAAGTAGTTCACGTTCTCTAAATCGAATGTTTGAGGTAACCATTCCGAATACTTTGTGATCCATGTGCACGTGTTTGAGTCCCACAGAGTGAATATCTTCCAACATTTCATCGGATAGAAGGGGTTCCAATGGTCCGTTTCGAACCAGATCTCGGATGATGGTATATCGCAAACGCTCTCTTTGTTCTCTGGTTACACCTATTTTTTCATCATCCATGCCCAAAAGTTGACGGATTCTTCCGCCTTTTTGCCCTCCACCAGAGCCAATGACCGTGTATCTGTCAATCATACCTGATAGAATATTCTCAAATTCTTCATCTGTGGTAAAATTCGGCGCTGAAGGCGCCTCTTTGAGAAGCGTTTCAATGAGGTCTCTGCGAACGTTTTCTTCTTCATCAGTAAGTTGGGGCTCAAGTCCAAACCAGAGGGTTTGACTGATTTCATCACCATCAGTAGGAGGTTGATAGATATGGACAAAGATTGGCTCTTTGGTGATGTAAATCAAATTGAGAGGTTTCATTTTCCTTGCATCACGATCCAATGGTCCATAGTATACTGGTCTCGAGCCGTATCTTTCCTCAAAATCACGGACCCATCTCGCAACGTGTGGATGAGCAGCCATCACAGACTCAAGATCACCTTTTTGGAAGGGCATATCTTCTTCTGCTTGCAAATCAACTCACCGCCGTAATATCCACAATGAAGCCCATGCCGGGCTCAACACGCCAACCTACACTACTTTGGACAGGTCCTGCTGCTCGAAGGAAGCGAGTAACAAGCAAAGTTCT
>MDTD01163615.1_pt1 | contig 22368 bp, 20 predicted proteins | sample 811221 | NCBI WGS metagenome assembly MDTD01 (sample SAMN05326646, study PRJNA326480) | marine metagenome | isolation source: seawater | place: Pacific Ocean: South West | collected 2011 | reverse complement strand
AATGTATTTATTAGTGGCCCATTCGAAGTTACATAAAAATAATGCCCTAACACCAAGATCGCTATCAGGCTTATTCTCAACTGCAGCCTTAGCAATAGTAGCTTTCTCTATACCTCCATCAAGATAGGTATTTAGATCAACAATCAATATTCCCTGAGTGAAGTTTTCACTATCACTTTGAAATGCAAGATACTTGCCATTTGGAGACATTTTAATATCAGTAAAAAATGTTTTCTTTGTGTATAGTTCAAGTTCTTTATCAGAACCTTCTTTGTAATTAAATTCTTTTAGGTCAATGCCGACAACTTCTTCTAGCCAACCATACTCAGCCAATAGAGAAAAGTTAAAAAAAAGTAATAAAAATGTAGCTCTCATATTAATTCCAACTTAACAATATAGTTTTTTTTTAGAAATAATCATCTTATCTGACTAAAAAAGTCCTTTTTTTATCTTTTTTTAGTGTTCAAATATTAATATTTGGTGTTCAAATGTAAATTTAATGTTCAAATTATTTCATAGAGTGTTCAAAAATATTTTATAAGTTAATTAATACCAAATTTACTGATATAATAATTATGTGTTGAATTCTTTAAAGTCACTAGTAATGAGCATTTTGCTGCTTTCTAATATTTCTTACTCAAAAGATATTCAAAAAATAGTATTTTCTGAGTGGGATAAGCCAGAAATCAATATTTTTTACAACTTGCCTGCCCAGATTACTGAAAATACTAAAGTTATCTTCGTTATTCACGGTAATAGCCGAAATGCTGACGGTTATCTTAATGTTTGGATCAAATTAGCTCGAAAACATAATGTATTGCTTGTAGCTCCTGAATTTAACAGATCCAACTTTCCTAGCTATAACACCCTCATGATGTCCACCTCTAATGGGAGAATAAGGGAAAATAAGGATTTATACTTACATAATTCTATAGACCTATTTTTTGACTACTTTATTAATAAGTTTGACTTAAAAGCCGATAAATACACTATATATGGTCATTCCGGTGGATCGCAGTTTGTGCACAGATATTTATTACTGTCGGATAACCCTAAAGTTGATAAAGCTGTTGCAGCTAATGCGGGTTGGTATACATTTCTACATGGCGCATCCTTCCCTTATGGCATAAAAAATCCGCCTATAGAACTAACTTCAGGCCATATTCGAAGATTCTTAAGTACTGAAATACATGTTCTTATTGGTTCAAAAGATATAGATGTTGATTCTTCTCTAAATCAATCAGATGGAGCTAATGCTCAAGGTAGAAATAGATTTCAAAGAGCGACAAACTTCTTTCAACACACCGAATCAGTTGTAAGTGAAAATGATTTGAAATTTAATTGGAAATTTAAAATTATTAAAGGAGCAGCACACAGCAACTCAAAAATGTCACGAGCTGCTGCTGAAATACTTTTATCTAATTAACTTGATTCAGGTAATTAGTTAGTCTTTCTTGGTTAACTGCAATAGTGACTTTATCTATATTTGCCATAACTTTTTCCTTATTTACTGGATTTCCTGCTTGTATTACGCCAACCATACCCAAAATAAGATGAGGAGTACACTGATAAACGTAGACACCTTCTTTATCTATCACAACACTTACATTCTCATTGATGGTACCTGACCAACCATTTGCTTCATCAGGAATTAAACCAGCAATAGACTCAGTATTATGCGACATATCAGTTGCTATGAAATTTACGGTATCACCCACTTCAACTCTAAGGAATCCAGGCTCAAATACCATCCCGCCTTCAGCTCCAAAATTCAACATTTTTACTTCATGTTCTGCGCTGTAAGCGATATTTGATAACGAAATTAGTACTAAAAAGATTATATTTTTCATATTATAAATAATTGATATGACGTACTATAATTTATATTTATACTAAGTCAAGTGGTAGACCCGATTGGATTTGAACCAACGACCTCTGCCATGTCAAGACAGCGCTCTAACCAGCTGAGCTACGGGTCTAAGATTGAATAATTTAACCTATTTTTCTAAAAAGTTAAAAACCTTGCCGTCAAGAAAGTTTGTTGCTTTCCAATTTAGATACTGGTAATGACTTTTTGTTTCAGCGTCTCTGAAATTGCCTTTGGTAAAATCTTTTATCTTAGTTAGAGCTGTGAAGACTGCTGCTTTTGAGATCTCATCATATTCACTGTCTTCTTTAAAGACAGTAATTAATGCATCAACGTAAGCTGACTGAATATTTCTTTTAAATGTATCAGGGTCTTCATTTTTTACAAAAAGTCCATTATGTAGATCACTCAATACTTCTTCAGGCATATAAGTATTGCCATACTGAGCAGAATCAACCAGTCGGGTCATGACATTAGGGTGTAAAACAGCTTGTAAAACACGGGCTTGCATGCCTGTAACCATTTCATGCAATTGAGGATCTTCATTTCCACTACTAGAATATCCAGTTGCTCTTTTTTCTCTTTGTAGATTTTTAAGAATAGCTGGATCAAAGGTCCATACTCCATTAGCCAAGAATTTATTTAGAATTAAATCCATTGCGGCCTTTTGTTTTTCGTAAGGTACTGGCTCATATGCGTCAACGCTATCCTGTCCGTTTACCAGCTTAGTAACGTAAACACCGCCTATTTGCCTGGATACAGCATCCATGAATCTTCCTTTATCTCGAACTAAACTATAGAAAGTATTTGCAAAATCATTTTTGCTTTCACCTTCATCTGAATAAATTTCGTTAAGTTCAGCAATTTTATTATCAATTACAATGAATCTATCAGCAGTGTAAGTAACTACATCATTTGACATATCGTACCTTTTTGCCCTTGGATCTATATTTCTTCCAGGAGAAGACATAGTATCTCCATCAGTTCCATAGGTGTAAGGAGGTAAAATCGAAAGGGCCAGTAACTCAGCTCTTTCTTGATCAGACATAGTTGGACTATAGCCAAATTCAATCGCCCATCTATCGTACTCGCCAGGGACGGTTGGAAAATATTTCCCTTGTTCTAGACCTGGTGGTGCTATATTGATGGGGTCATAGTCCATAATTGATGAGATGGTACTGTCACCGGTAATATTTTTATCATGCACTTCTTTTGGTCCCCATAAATAACTTGCACTAAAGTTATGTCTTAAACCGATTGTATGCCCTACTTCATGCATAGTTAAACTTACTATCCACTGTTCCAAGGGGTCGCTTTCTGGTGTCCAACCCCAAATTTTCCTGTAGTTATAGCCTCTTTTAATTGCATTAAATTCTTGAACAATATCAGCTGCTATTAACTCGCCTGTTCTCGGGTTGCCTATGCTTGGACCATAACCAGAAAAACCTGGCTCCGGTGATGAGGACCATCTTACAACATTGTAACGAATATCGCCCGCATCCCACTCTGCATCATCAGGTTGAATTTTTGCGACAACAGCATTCTTAAACCCTGCTCTTTCGAATGCATAATTCCATGCTTCAATTCCTCTAACAACCATAGGTTTAATTTCTTCTGGCGTTGATTTTTCAACCCAAAACACAATTGGTTCTACAGGTTCTGATAAATCTGCATCAGGATCTTTTTTAACTAGTCTCCATCTATTGATTAAATCGTGCTGAGGATAATTGTCATAAGTGGACATATCTGTGACTCTTTGAGAAAAATATCCAACTCTTTGATCAGCTACTCTGGGAGTGAAATTTTCATCTGGCATTTCCACAAAAAGGTGTCTTGCCGAAATTGAAGTGAACCTTGCATCAGCAACTGCATAAACAGCTCTTCTTTGATTTGGTCTAGTATTTTCGAAACTAAAATTTACTTCTACTGCAGTATTTTTTGGATAATTCCTAATTTGATTAACATAAGTTTTGTCACTATCTAGTTTTCCAAGATTTAATGCAACACGGTTTCTGTATTCAGGAGGTAGGTTTGGTGAGACACTTGTTAAAATTTCCTCCATAAATAAATCATCTGCTTTAATTACTATTCTTCCATCTTGTTCAGCAACAATATCAAGTTCGGCTAAAAATGCTTCGATAATATTTGTTAAGTCTGCCTTAGCAATATTATTCTCTGTCTCATTAGAAAAATAGGTATTCTTTTTATATAAACCAATTGAGTCTTTAAATCTTCTAAATTCTAAAACCGCACCTTGGCCAATGGCTCCACCTCTTACACCTGCTGCTTGAGGTGCATTAAGGACATAAGCAAAATATATAAATTCTGAATTCAGCTGTTCTTTTTTCATTTCAAGATAGAATTCATCATCACTTCTTTCTAATTTCCCAATTTTCTGGTGTATTGTCAGAAAGCCTTCATGGGTTTTGAATTCACCATCGCTTAAAAAACTATCAATAGTTGTTGAATCGCTATTATCCTCTCTGAGGCTATCTAGAATTCTATCTACAACCTCATCTGGCATTTCCTTTAGTCTCTCTGCTGTAAGAGAATCTGGTATAGTTTGTGCTGAATTCATAGCAAAAGCTAAGAATAAAAAAATGTTTACATATTTCATATCTGTTACCTTATTTGTCCCTATAATAGATTAAACTAGCACGAAATGGTTTTTTTACATAAGAAAATATACTTCATGTTAGTAATTTTCATTTCTAACTTTATTGTATCTGACATTTCAAAATTGAATGTGCCTGAAGGTTTCGAAATTTCAGTCTTTAACTCAGAAGCAGTCAACCCCCGCCAAATGGTGGAGGGTGAGGAATATATTTTCGTTGGGAGTAAATCTGCAGGAAATGTCTACGCTATCAATAAACAAAATAATTCCAAAGCCATAGTACTATTAGAGGGTTTAGATTCTCCTAGCGGAGTTGCATTCTATGAAGGTGATCTTTACATTGCTGAAGTAGATAAAATTTTAGTTTTGGAAAATATAGAACAGAGAATAAATTTAAAAACAGATCTAAGTGCTGAAGTATTTTTTGATCTTCTTCCAAGAAAAGATATGTGGAACCCAATGAAGAAAGGTTGGCATGGTTGGAAATGGATTGATTTTGGGCCTGATGGAAATCTTTATATTTCTGAAGGCGTGCCATGTAATGTATGTGAAGAGGTAGATTTAAGATTTGGCACTATATTAAAGGTTTCTAATAACATCATATCGATATATGCAGATGGAGTAAGAAATAGTGTTGGTTTTGATTGGCACCCCTCAACAGGTGAAATGTTTTTTACAGATAATGGCCGAGACTGGATGGGCGATGATATACCGCCTTGTGAATTAAATAAGGTCACATATGCAGGGGAACATTTCGGCTTTCCATACTTTCATGGAAAAGATGTAAAAGATGATGGTTTTGAGGCAGATAAAGGTTTTAAATTTACAGAACCTGTTTGGGAGTTTCAAGCACATACTGCGCCAATAGGTATGAAATTCTATGATGGAACAATGTTTCCTGAATATTACAGAAATGGGATATTTGTGGCTCAGCATGGTTCATGGAATAGATCATCAAAAGTGGGTTATAAAGTTCTTTTCATGAAATTAAATAATGGTCTTATTGAATCAAGTGAAGTCTTTTTAGATGGATGGCTAGAAGGAGAATCTTCATGGGGTGCTCCAGCTGCACCACTTGTTCTGAAAGATGGCTCTATGCTTATTTCAGACGATAGATCTAATCAGATTTTCAAAATTACTTATAAAAACACTAGAAATTAAAACCAAAAATAATTTGGGTACTCTCACCTGTAGCTCTAACTCCAAAAGTTACTCGATCAAAAGAAGCATGCAAAACTAAACCATAATTAAAGGTATACTCGTAATCAGCTTGATTATTGTAATAAGAGGAGTAATAACAATTATATCCTCGATATGAAGATGGACATTCTGATGACTGCTCTATTATTCCAACAAGAAGACCTAAATCTGTTCTAAATTTAGAATCACCACTGACTTTAATTCCAGCTATGAGATTAAAAGAAGTGGCTTGTTCTATTGAGTCGACATAATAAGTACCATCATAGTAATCTCTTGCTTGATTTACCATCACTCCTTCACCACCAATATCAAAACCATAGAAATTGTCATCATCTCTCAATACAATACCTACCGACCATGGCTCTTCACCAACTATGTCAGAGTCTTCCGCAGAACCTAAACCAATATAGAGTAAATTCTTTCTTTCTTTTTCCTCTATAACATCTGCGCTTGATTCATTATTATCTGCATAAACAGATAGAGATAATGAGAAAATGCAAAATAAAAAAATAAACTTATTTATATGCTTCATAATTGTTGTCATCACTTGAATATAGCATTTTTTTATAAATGTTGAATCAAAAGTGTAGGTACTCCTCTAGTATGAGATTTTACTGTACAGACTAAAGTATCTGGCTTTATTCCTTTTTTGACATCTGTCACATCTACTCCTTGACCTAAAAGTCTTTCATGAGCTGCTTCTATATTCTGTACATTCCAAGAAAGACCCCATAGTGAATCATGTGGTTTTTTTTCTTCACTTTGTTTATTTATTACTTCTATAGTTGTTTTGTTGATACGAAAAAATAATATTCTGGTTTTCCATTGTTCGATCACTTTATCTAAAGCTAGCCTAATACCAAATTTATCTCGATATAAAGCTATGAAACCATCAGGATCATTAGTGTTTATAACTACAGCGTCCAATCTACTAGCTTGAGATTTATCTTCTTTAGCCAATGGCAATTTCCCTGAAATATGCTCTATTGGAAAAACAAAAAGGTCTCTAGTAGTTGATGGATCTAAAAATAAATTTTTCCAAGTTCTAGTTATATTTAATTTAGGCTCAAACCCTTTTCCTTCAATAATGTCTCCAGTTTCAATACCTTTTTCAGTTAGAGTTTTTTTAAAAACTTCAAGATTGTTTGTTCCTAAAACTAAACCAAATAAGCCTTCTCCCTTATTATCTAAATTTGCTTTAACTATATCGGCATATAAACCATTACCTTTTGCTGCTATTAATTCCAAGTAGGTATTTTGAAGTGGGAAGAGTACGTTTTCTGTTCCCATTTCAGGATGTTCGACTCTCCAGGTTGGCTTTAAACCAAGTATCTTAGAGTAATCTTCTATTGCAGAAGGCAAATCTTCTACTGTTATGACTATGTGATCTATAGTATTGAGCAATTGTTATTCCTAAATTAATCTATAGTACTTAAAATAATTTCATCAGTACCAACTGGAAGAGTAACCAATGTTCCATCTTCAGATAGCATCCAATTACTGCTGCGCACATCATTTATGCCTCTAGCCCACAACATTTCAGCTAAATATGATCTTGGGGAGGGAATTAGGTGATAATAAATTAAATATCCAGCTTCAATCTCATTAGCTAGTTCAGCAACTCTAATAGTATTTTCATGGTAAGTTTGTATATCATCTAATACTTTTGTGATTGTTTTATTGTTTTGTTCAAAAGCAACATCTCTCATTATATGGATAGTATCTAAAGATATTGCATCGTGAAATAAAACATCAACTCCTTTAGAGTTATTCACAAGATTTTTACTGTAAAGAGTATCCCCACTTATTACTATGGATCTGCCTTTGTAATCAAATCTATAACCAAAGGCTGGATCAATAGGTTCATGAATTACAGAAAAAGCTGTAACTTTTAAATTGCCATCATCAATTATTATTTCCCCTTCAGAATTTAATGTTTCTGGATCATATCCTGCTACAGACAAAGGCAGAATCTCTTCACCATGATGATCAACTCTAAATTTAGTGTCCCAGGCGTATGCTTGTTCAAAGCCCTGGGTTAGATTTTCAACACCTTCAGGACCATAGACTTTTAATTTTGATGGCCTTCCTGCTAGCCAAGAATTAAAATGCAAACCTGGCAAATCAGACATATGATCAGAATGTAAATGCGATAAAAATACACCTTTTAATTTACTTAAATCTATTTGCCACATTTGAAGATTCATAGCGCTGCCTCCTCCTATGTCGATTACATAAAAATCAGATCCGGCTTTAATTAATATGCATGCCTCTGCTCGATCTGGATCTGGAAATGGTGATCTTGAGCCACAAACCACAGCTGAAAGAGCATCCTCATCAGAAAATAAGTTTGCTTGTTGAAATTGTCTTTCTATTGTTTTTTTAGCCAGGAAGTCTTGAACTCCTGCTATTTGAAGAAGGCCAAAAGACAAACCTCCAAGCAAGATTAAACTAATAAGAAAATATTTAATAAATTTCATCATGACCTATCTTTAAGTGACAACATAAAAAATATTATAAGCAAAATAGTAATTAAAGGTGCATAGTCAGCTCCAGGAGTTGAGCCTGTCTTATAAATTGAATCTAATCCATGCATATAGCTAATTAAAGTTACTCTTAAAAGCCATTCTAATAACCAAACTAGGTACATAAAAGGAATTAGACTCTTGTATCTAAAAATTACTACCCAACTAATTAAACAGCATAATATCTGCATTTCGCCCCAAAGGGATCCAAATAGATAAATAACTTTGTTTGGATCTGGTGCACCCTCAAAAACAATTATTTTGGCGATTGAATTCAGTCCTGCATCTTCAGCTAATAAATGTATAAAGCTTCTTACAGTATTGACTACCATAAAAAATATAAAAAAGTAATAAGCTGATTTTTGTCCCAGAAAATTATTATCTGCTACTTTAGGTAAAAGTCTTTTCACAAGACTTCAATATTGAGTTGGCCCTCAATTGCTGCTTCTCTATGTTTAGCAGTTTCATTATAGGCTGGATCCATTATCATCTCTAACATAGCTTTTCTGTTAGGATATTCAGCAATAGCAACAAGATCCCACATATCGTCTGCTTCACCGATCATCAGTCTATCCACTGCACCGCTAAAGATTAGTTTTGCTCCTACTTTCTCGAGATGCTCCACTACTTCTTTCCCATAGATCATATAAGCCTCGAGTCCAGTAATATCTGACTCTCGTCCATCCTGATATTCAGCTTTACCTTTGAGTTTTACTAAATTGAGCATTTTGATCGGGCCTTTTTCTGGTTCATCTGTAAAACCTTTTAATTGCTCTTCATTAGGAAGAATTTTATTTTCTATCTTCATTAAGAATCTTCAAATAATTTTGCTAGCTCAAGTCTAGCGATGCTTCTACGGTGAACTTCATCAGGACCATCAGCGAGTCTTAAACATCTCATGTGTGCATACATGCTCGCAAGAGGGAAATCCTGACTCACTCCTCCGCCACCATGCATTTGTATTGCTCTATCTATGACATTACATGCCATTATAGGAGCTGCGACTTTTATTTGAGCAATTTCACTTGCTGCAATTTTATTGCCATATTTATCCATTTTCCATGCTGCATATAATGTAAGAAGCCTTGCTTGATTTATCTCCATTCTTGAATCTGCAATTACATCGAAATTGCCACCTAATCTAGCTAGTTCTTTTCCAAATGCTTTTCTATCTAAGGATCGTTTACACATCATTTCAAAAGCAACTTCTGCAGCACCAATAGATCTCATACAATGATGTATTCTTCCCGGTCCTAATCTTCCTTGAGCAATTTCAAAACCTCTTCCTTCTCCCAAAATTACATTTTCATGAGGCACTTTGACATTATTAAATTTTATATGTGCATGTCCATGTGGTGCATCATCATATCCAAATACGTGCATCATTCTTTGAACTTCTACTCCAGGAGTATCCATAGGAACAAGAATCATTGAATGCCTTTGATGTCTTTCATTATCAGGATTAGTTACGCACATAAAAATCATGATTTTACATCTTGGATCGCCAGCTCCTGATGTCCACCACTTTTGGCCATTAATTACCCACTCGCCATTAATTAACTCTGCTGTGGCCTCCATATTTGTTGCATCGGAAGAGGCAACTTGTGGCTCTGTCATTGCAAAGGCTGATCTAATTTCTCCATCCAATAAAGGTTTAAGCCATTGATCTTGTTGTTCCTTGGATCCATATCTCACTAAAACTTCCATATTTCCAGTATCTGGAGCACTACAATTCATAGCCTCTGATGCAAAATGTGTTCTTCCCATTTCTTCAGCTAGGTGTGCGTACTCAAAATTGCTTAAATTTGCTCCATATTCGCTATCAGGTAGAAATAAATTCCATAGACCTCTTTTTTTTGCCTCTTTTTTTAATTCTTCTAATTCAGGATAAGGCTTCCATCTGTCTTTCTCTGGAATATCTTTTGTTAAGATCTCTAGCTCAACAGGCATGACTACATCCTTGATAAATTCTTTTACTTTAGGAAGGTAATGAACAATTTTTTCTGTTTTTTCAAATTTCATAATTTTTAAATATTAAAAAAGCTTCTAAAATACTATAAATGTTATTTATAATATTGGCCTACAGATAATAATTATAAGCTATTTATGAAATTAAATAATCTAGATCTCAACCTGTTAGTCGTCTTTAATGCTATATACACAGAGGGAAGTTTAACAAAGGCTGGGGATCTCGTAGGCATTACACAACCTGCGGTTAGTAGTGCATTGTCAAGATTAAGGGAATATTTTGATGACCAATTATTTATTCGAGTTGGACAAGGCGTGAAGCCAACAGCAAAAACAGAGAATATTATTATTCACGTTCGTGAAGCTTTATCGATACTTCAACGTAGTTTAGAGAAACCAGATTCATTTGATCCTGCAGTTTCAAGCAGAAAATTCAGGCTATCTTTGAATGACATTAGCGAAGGTAGAGTTCTGCCAATACTAATGCAAAAAGTTCATGAATTGGCACCTAATGTAAGATTATCTAGTTATTACACAAGCAGAGAAGATCTTAAGCATGCCATGGCATCAAATGAAGTAAGTTTTGCAGTTGATCCTTTTCCCCCATCAGATTCAGAAATAAAAAAAGAAATAATTTTTGAAGATATATTTGTTTGCGGTTTTAGAAAGGAGCATAAATTAGCTAAAGAAAAAAATATTAGTGTAGAGCAGTATTTAGACTTAGATCATATAAAAATATCTGGAAGAAGACAGGGAGCTGCTCTTGTAGATAATGCTCTAGCAAAACTACAACTTGATAGAAAAGTGGTTTTGAGGGCTCAACACTATTTAATTGCACCTGAAATACTTAATACAACTGATATGGTGCTAACTTGCACCAAATCGTTTGCAAGTAAACATGACTTGGCTTACAAAACATTACCTTTTGAAGTGGCTCCGTCGCAATTTTTTTTAGCATGGCATGAATTGAATGATAATGATCCAGGACATATTTGGCTAAAGAAACTTATTAAACAATCTTTTGATCAAGCAAAATCTGAATAGTAAAAGAATGACTACTCAGCATTACTTTCATGAATTAAAAAAATTAAAATATGCCGATGAGAACAGGCTTTTAGATAATCTAATTAATAAAAATGATTGGATTAATAATCCCAGCATAAGTCAAAATGCTTCATCCATAGTAGAAAATTGTCGTAAAGACAAAAATAAAACAAGATTAGATAGTTTTTTCCTTGAATATGGTTTAAGCAATCAAGAAGGTGTTGCTCTTATGTGTCTTGCTGAATCCCTGTTAAGAATACCAGATAATCAGACCTGTGATGATATCATCGAAGAAAAGATAGGCGGAAAAAAATGGTTGGATCATCTTAATAAGTCTCCTTCTATATTTGTAAATGCAACAACTTTTGGTTTGTTTTTAGCTGAACAAGTCGTAGAGCTAGATAAATCAATTAGCGCCAATCCAATAAGTTGGTTTCAAGGACTGACAGCTAGAATTGGTGATCCTGTATTAAGAGAGGCAATTAAAAAGGGGATGGAAATCTTAAGTAAGGAATTCGTTTCTGGTATAGATATTGATGATGCATTAAGAAAATTTGATTCCCCAAAATTACCTTGCTCGTTCGATATGCTAGGTGAAGCGGCACGAACAAAATCAGATGTTGATTTCTTTTTCAATGCTTACGAAAATGCAATTAGAAAAGTAGGCGAAAAGAATGCTCTACTATCTTCTTCATTTCATGAAATATCCATTAAATTATCTGCTATTCATCAAAGGTATGAAGCTACTAAGAAAGATAGAGTAAATTCAGAACTTTTAGAAAGAGTTTATGAACTATGCTTACAATCTGCTCAACATGATATTGCTCTAACTATTGATGCTGAGGAACAGGATAGACTCGAGCTAAGCCTATATTTAATTCAAGAACTTGCATCAAGAAAAAAAATAAAAGAATGGGGTGGTCTAGGTTTAGCAATTCAAGCTTATGGAAAAAGAGCACCGGTAATAGTAAATCTAGTTGATGAACTTGGTTCGAAAAGAAATGGAATAATGATGAGGTTAGTTAAAGGTGCTTATTGGGATCAAGAAATAAAAATACATCAAACTAAGGGTGCCCCAGATTTGCCAGTTTTCACATCAAAATCTTTTACAGATATAAATTATTTAGCTACTGCAAAGATAATTTCGAAAACAAAAAATATAAGCCCATATTTTGCCACTCATAATGCTCATACCATTGCAGGAATAATGGAACTATACAAAGGAAGAGAAAGTGAATTTGAGTTTCAGAGAATTTTTGGGATGGGTGAATTAGCTTATAGAAATGCTAAAAAAGTTTACGATAATTTTCCATTAACAAGAATATATGCTCCTGTAGGAGCTAAAAAGGAACTCTTACCTTATCTTGTAAGAAGACTTCTTGAAAACGGAGCTAATAGTTCTTTTGTTAACAAATATCTTTCTGAAAACATTCCTGTGGATGATGTTGTAAAAAATCCAATAGAAATTGCGAAAGAAAATTTAAAAAAAGGAGATTTTTTAAAAATTGTTCCCAGACCCTTGAATGTATTTTCAGATAGACTTAATTCTACTGGATTTGATTTTGGAGATTTAGAGGATATAAAAGAATTAGAAAATAATATGAAAAACTTTCAATCTCATGAATTTAAATCTTGTTCGATTATCAATGGATTAGATATAGAAGAAGAATACCAGATTAGAAGAGCACCTTTCGATGATAACAAACAGATAGGAAAAGTTTCTTACATAACTGAGAAAAAGTTGCAGAGTTTAGAAATAGCAGAATTAGACGATTCTTGGGGAAACTTAAATCTAGAAGAGAGAATAGCTATACTTAATAGAGTTACCTTAAATATTCAAAATAACAGAGACAAGTTTTTTTATCTCTTGGCTAATGAGGCAGGAAAAACTTTGAAGGACTGCGATGCTGAAGTAAGAGAATCTGTAGATTTTATTAATTATTACTGTAATAGTGCAAAAAAATTATTCCTAAAGAAAAAATTAGAAGGTCCCACAGGCGAAAAAAATTATTTAATTCACGCTCCAAAAGGGAATTTTTTATGTATCAGTCCATGGAATTTCCCAATGGCAATATTTATTGGACAAATTACTGCAGCATTGGTGACTGGAAACAATGTTATAGCTAAACCAGCCGAGGATACATCAATTATTGCGTATGAAATTATCAAACTATTTCATGAGTCAGGTGTGCCTACTCAGGCATTACAATTAATAATTGGAGGTAAAGAAATAGGAAATCAATTAACAAAAAATGAATTTTTAAATGGAGTTGCATTTACCGGATCATCAGAAGCAGCAAAAAAAATTAATCTTAATTTAGCCAATACAAATGGCCCAATAAAAACGCTAATTGCTGAAACTGGCGGTCAAAATGTGATGTTCGTTGATTCTTCTTCTCTTAAGGAACAAGTTATTGACGATATTATAAGATCAGCTTTTTTAAGTGCGGGTCAAAGATGCAGTGCTTTGAGAGTAATTTATGTTCAAGAAGAAATTGCTGAAGAGTATTGGAATTATCTTAATGAGGCTATGCAGGAGCTAGAAATAGGTGATCCTAACGAAGCACATACAGACATTGGGCCAATAATAAATAAATTATCATTAGACAAACTTAATGTTCATATAAATGACTTGAAGGCTAAGAAAGAATTCATAGAATGCAAGGATGATATATTGGTAAACGGGTATTTCATCAAGCCAGTTGCTTTCAAGATTGATAATATAGCTGAAATTGATGGAGAAAAATTTGGTCCAATTTTACATTTTATAAGTTACAAAAATGAAGAATTAGATAAGATAATAAATGAGGTAAATTCCACTGGTTTTGGATTAACTATGGGAGTTCATTCACGAATTACTGAGAAAGCAAATAAGATTTTCGAGAAAGCTAAAATAGGAAATTTTTATTTGAATAGAGATATTGTTGGTGCTGTAGTTGGCGTTCAACCTTTTGGAGGGCAAGGACTTAGTGGCACTGGTCCCAAAGCAGGAGGTCCAAATTATTTAAGTAGTTTTGTTACTGAAAAAACGTTTACTGACAATGTGATGGCAACTGGTGGTAATATAGATCTATTGAATAAAAATAATCAATAATGATAACAAAGATTTTTCTTTTAATTACAGCTGTTATATATGGTGGTTTAGGTGGTTGGGCATTAATCGAACCCAGCTCTTTTGTTGAGTCCATTGGATTAACTATAAATTCTAACTTAGGCTCTGCAGAGATAAGATCTGTATATGGTGGAATTAATTTATTAATAGGTCTTTTTGCTGTAGCAGCAATTTTTCAAAGCAAACATGAAGAGCTTTTCATGAAAATATTAATATTTGTAATAATAGGTATATTGTTGGGGAGAGTAGTATCATTCTCATTTGGAGAGGTTGATTCAGCTTTCTTGTGGTATTTTATAGCTTTTGAGTTAGTTTGGTTAATAACCTTATATTTGAATTTAAACCAAATTAAAAAGAAAATTTTCTAAGCATGGGTATACCAGAAGGAATAATTTATGGGCTTATTGATAATGGAGTTTTAGCCTTTTCAACTTTGCTTGGCATAGATATTGATAAATATTTTAAAGGATCAGGTATTCATGGAGCAATCTACGGTGCATTATTCGGGAATACTCTATCTGATTTCCTTGGTGCTATTGTTGATTTTCCAATAGAGCTTGCAATTAATATAACTGCAGGATGCCTAATGGTAATTCCGGTAGTATGGCTTATTCTTCTAATTAAGAAGCAGACTTAAGACTTGTAAAAATTTCTTCTAAATGATTTAAATCATATCCAACTTTTGCTGATAACTTTAGAATTTCATTAACTTCTTGATTTTGAATCTCTGCACAAGCCCACAGGGTAATACATCTTGTTCCTGTCCGGCAGTATGCTAATGTTTTTTTTCCGTCTTCAATTATTTTTTTAGTTTCTTGAATGCGCGCTAAGTTTAACTCTCCCGGACTTAATGGAAAATTATAAAATTCTATTCCTAACCTTTTACACTCTTTGCTTATGGACTCAAAATCTGGTTGGTTTGGTTCCTCATTATTTGGTCTATTGCAAACTATCACCTCAAACCCTTCTTTTTTAAAATGATCAATATCTTTAATTGCTACTTGCGATGATACAAAGTAATTTTTTGTTATCTCTTTCATTTGTTTAAGTTTCTATTACTTTTCTTAATTTTTGAAGCCATGATAGTTTTTCGACTAGTGAATTCAAATAAATTTTTCAAAAGTCTAACTCTTTTAACTTCAATACCAAAAATTCTTTCTCTAAATTTTTTAAATGCCTTCTCTCTCACAGGCCCATAGCCTTTCACACTATTTGAAATCTCTACTAATTCCCTGAGTTTATTTGCTTTTTGACCGCTATTTAACTTACTTATTTCTGAGAGTTTCTCTTTGAAGATTTTTTTATGTTCTAAATCTCTAATTCTATCTGATGTGAATCTCAATGGATCTAATCCAAAGCTTCTTAAGAAAGTTAATGATCTTAAAAGCTTAAATATTGGAATAGCTATAAATCCAGGAACTCTAATTTTTTTCGGTCTTCCAGTTCTTTCATCTTTCAAGAATGACAACATAGGTGGCGATAAATAAAAATTTAAATTTTTCCAACTTGAGAATTGTTGATTTAATATCTCTGAGGTTGTTTCCAAGTGCAACCTTGCTACTTCATATTCATCTTTAATTGCAAATACTCTAAATAACTCTTTTATTGCGTCTTTGCTTAATCTTTCTGTATCTACTTCAGTTGATAATATTTGATCAATTAATGATTTATTTCTCTTAAAATCTTTGACTATATTTTTATCGTATTTTTCAATACGTCTTAGCCTATCTTCATACAATTCAACAGAGTTTAATACTTTTATCTTATCTTCAGATAAAAAACTAAATATTTCATGTCTTGGATTAACACTGTATAACCTCCCAAGATTAAAATTGTATATATTCCTTTCAATACCAACGCCATTTAAAGTTATTGCTTTGATAATATTTTCTTCTTTAAGGGGTATTAAGCCGTTTTGATAAGCAGAGCCTAGCATGAGGATATTTGTACCTATTGAATCACCAGATAAGACTTCTGAAATTCTTATAGCAGGTATTGAAGATACAATTTTTTTTGTAGTTTTTTCTATTAGATCTATAACTTCATTGTTTCTAAAATTTAACTCTCTATTTGTAACAAAATCAGCGACTGGGATTGTATTGCTATTTATGACAGTTAATGTTTTCTCTCTTGAAACAACTTCTTGAATTTCTGGTTTTGTTCCAACTACAGCATCACAAGCTAAAAGAACATTTGCTGATCCTGGTGAAATTTTTTGACTATATGGCTTAATACCTTTCTCAAAAATTTTAATGTGCGACCAGACTGCTCCTCCCTTTTGTGCAAGTCCTGTCATATCTAGTATTGATGCATCTTTATTTTCGTAATGAGCTGCGTATGCGAGAATAGCGGAAATTGTTAAAACTCCTGTTCCACCAATGCCAGTTAACATTATATTTGAGACTCTCTCATTTGATCTGATTTCTGGATCAGGTAAATCTCCAATATCTTTATAAGCAGATTTAGACTTTAATTGTGCATCTACTGTTATAAATGACGGGCAGAATCCTTTCATACAAGTGTAATCCTTATTGCAACTTGATTGATTTATTTTTCTTTTTCTACCAAGAGAGGTCTCTAGTGGCTCTATAGAAACGCAACTGGATTGCAGCGAACAATCACCACAACCTTCACATACTTCACTGTTGATGACAACTTTCTTAGTAGGGTTATCCATCAACCCTCTTTTTCTTCTTCTTCTTTTCTCAGCTGCACATGTCTGATCAAAGATTAGAACACTAACGCCTTTATATTCACTTAGCTTTTCTTGTTCAGTCACGATTGAATCTCTATGCAGACTCTTTACATATTTAGATGTCAGATGTTTATATCTTTTTGGTTCTTGAGAAAGTATGGATACTTTTTTAACTCCCTCTGCTAACACTTGTTTAACGATACCTTCTACGTCCCAATTGCTTCCAATTTCTTGTCCCCCCGTCATAGCCACTGCATCGTTATAAAGTATTTTGTATGTAATATTAACTTTTGCATCTAGGGAAGCTCTAATGGCAAGAATACCTGAATGTTTGTAAGTTCCATCCCCCAAATTAGCGAAAACATGTTTCTCCTTTGAGAAAGGAGAAATACCAATCCAAGGCGTCCCTTCCCCCCCCATTTGTGTAAAAAACTCAGTACCCTTAACAGAATCTACAGCCATATAATGGCAACCTATACCACCTAATGCTCTTTTTCCTTCAGGTAATTTCAAAGATGAATTATGAGGACATCCTGAACAGAAAAAAGGTTTTCTTTGTATTGGTGCTTCTAATTTTTTTTGTTCTTCATTTCTTTTCTTAAACCATTCTAAGTGTTTAAGAAAACTTGAATCGCCTGAAATTTTATGCAACCTTGTTGATATAGCCTCAACAATGGTTTGCAGGGGAAGATCATTTTCTGCAGGAAGTAGCCAACTACCATATTCATCCTGTTTTCCAACTACTATTGGTCGTACATTTTCTTTCCAATTATATAGCTGCCACTTTACCTGATGTTCAATTAATTCTCTTTTCTCTTCTACAACAATTACAGTTTCCAAACCTTCGCAAAATTCCCTTACACCATGAGGTTCTAATGGCCAAGGCATTCCAACCTTATAAATACAGAGTCCTAATTCTCTAGCCTTTGCTTCGTCAATTTTTAGCCACTTCAAGGCTTCTCTCACATCGTTATATGATTTTCCTGCAGTAATTATTCCTAACTTTGAAGAATTATTTTTCCAAATTGTCTGATCAATATTATTTGCTCTAACAAATTCTTGAGCAGCAAAGCCTTTAGCTCTTTGCAATCTATAATCTTGGTCTCGTGGAGTATCTTCATATAGAATATTCCTTTCCAAATTTTTATATTCTCCAAGAAATTCTTCATTAGGTATAAATATTGGTAAATTTTCTATATTGGTGTCATACCTTTTTCCTGAGTCAGCGACATCAGAAACAATTTTAAAACCTGTCCAACATCCGCTATATCTACTCATGGCTATACCAAGTAAGCCATACCTGACAATTTCATCGACACCAGATGGATATAAATAAGGCATGAATGCACTTATAAAATTATGATCTGATTGATGAGGTAGTGTTGATGATTTTGCGGCATGATCATCTCCTGCAATAGCTAACACTCCGCCATGTTTCGAGGAACCTGCTGCATTGGCATGTTTAAATACATCCATTGTTCTGTCAACTCCTGGACCTTTTCCATACCAAATTCCAAAAACCCCATCTTTATTGCCTCTGTTCTTGAACTCTCCTTGTTGTGAACCCCAAACAGCAGTAGCCCCTAATTCTTCATTTAGGCCTGGCTGATGAAAAATAGATTTTTCTTCAAGGTATTTCTTTGCTCTTTCAAGCTCTAAATCATATCCCCCTAATGGTGAGCCTTTGTAGCCAGAGATAAATCCACCAGTATTGAGATGATTGCTTTCATCCAGCTCTTTTTGAATAAGGGGAAGTCTTACTAGAGCTTGAATGCCTGTAAGAAAGATACTTCCTTCTCTAAGTGTATATTTATCACTTAAAGAGATTTTTTTTTGCAACAATTTATCCACCATAGGAAAAATTAAATATAAGCATATAGATTATAAACTTTCTTCTTGATCTATGCGTAAATTCTATTAGATTTAAAGATCGCCTTCTTTTCTAACTTCGCTTCTGTCTATTTCAAACTTTTCTCCATACCTTGCTTCTAGTTTTTTTTGATTCTCACTAATAACTTCATAGGGATCTAAACCAAGGGCTAGACAAGCTGTTGTCCAATACCACATTATGTCACCTAATTCTCTTTTCATATGAAATATATTTTCTTCAGATGGTGGCTTACCTTGCAAGAACATTTTTTTAACTATTTCAACGAATTCTCCAGATTCACTGCCTAAACCAAGTGCTGCGGTTAGTAGTCTTGCTGATTTCACCGGAGAATTTTTTTCAATATCTTCCAAACTTTCCTTTAAAGCTTCTAAATCTAAACTTGGTTCGCTTGTAACTTTAGTTACAAAGTCACCATAAGTTGAAAAGAATTCTTTTACTTCTTTACTCATATAATTTCCTTAAAATTTTTCCATATATGGTCTCAAATCTAATTCATGAGTCCATGCATTTTTCTTTTGTAAATGTAAATTGTAATATGCTTCAGCAATATCATCAGGCTTTAAAATACCATCGACCTTTTTGAGTTTATATATTTCAGGAAAATTTTCTTTAATCCATGGATGATCTATGGCTCCATCAATAATAGTGTGTACAACATGAATACCTTTTGGTCCTAATTCTCTTGCAAGAGATTGTGCCACAGCTCTTAATCCAAATTTAGCTGAAGAAAACGCAGCGAATCCTGATCCTCCTCTAATTGAGGCTGTTGCTCCAGTAAATATTATTGTTCCTTTATTTTTCATATATTTTGCAGCCTCTCTTCCAGCAAGAAATCCTGCAAATGTGCCCATCTCCCAAATTTTTCTAAAGACTCTAGAGGTTGTGTCTTCGATAGGAAAAAATACATTAGCTCCGATATTGAAAACAACCAAATCGATTTGACCAGATTTTGCTACTTCGGAAAATAAATTTTTAACTTGTTCTTCGTCTCTTGCATCAGATGGTCTTGCCGTAGCTAAACCTCCAGATTCATTTATTTCATTGCAAAGCAAATTTAGTTTTCTAGAATTTCTTTCTCTTCTTACAGCAAAAACATGATGGCCTTCTTTTGCAAATTTTTTAGCAAGACTAGAACCTAAGCCTGGCCCTGCACCTATAATAATTGCTGATCCTTTCAAAACTATTCCAAAAATTAAAATTATATCTAAGATTATATTAATCTTATTAGTACAAAATGTTGAAAATAAAATTTGTCTACGATATTGCAAGTCCTAATGGATATCTATGTCACAAAGTTATACCCGATTTTGAAGCAAAATATTCGGTTAAATTTGAGTATTTAATTTGCTTGCTTGGTGGCATTCATAAATTAAGCAATAATACCTCACCCATGATTGCCTATGCAGAAATACCCAATAAAAATTCTTACTTTAATAAAGAAATTGAGCGATTCATTAAATTCCATAAAATAGAAAATTTTCAAATCAATCCGCATTTTCCAATAAACACCTTAACTATACAGAGAGGTGCACTTGTGGCAAAAAAAAGAGGTATTCTCAAAGAGTATGTTGATACTGTGGCAAAGGGAATGTGGGAGAAAAAAATAAACTTAGGTGATAAAGATACATTGATTGATTACTTAAATAAAAATGGATTAGAGGGTTCAAATATAATTGAACAAACTTCTAGCGATGAAATAAAACAAAAACTCATCAAAAATACAGAGGAAGCAGTAGCTATGGGTGCTTTTGGAGTTCCTACTTTCTTTATTGATAAGCAAATGTTCTGGGGTAAAGAAGCCCTAAGAGAAATGCCTGATTATCTTTAAGAAATAGAAAGTATTGTTTCAGCTATCAATTCAGGTTGATTTTCTTGAGAAAAGTGCCCTGCCTCAATTCTTTGGTGATTCATTCCCTTAGCGCCAGCAATTTTTTCAATTATGTATTTATCCTGGTCTCTAAATGAGAAATCGTATTCCCCAAAAATTGCGATAGTTGGTTTATCGAAATTTTTCAATATTTCCCAAGCTTGGATATTTTCCTGAACTTGAGGATGTTCATTTGTTATTGGTACTAGTGTTGGGAAAACTCTTGGCCCAGCTTTATAAGATTCATCTGGAAATGGAGCGTTATAAGCTGCAATCTCATCTTTATCAAGTTTTTTCATGCTCCCTTGATAGACAATTTTTCCAGAATCAAAATCTTCTACAGTTTGACTAAAATTTAGCCATTGATCGAACCCTTCTGTTGATCCAATTCCTATTGGCAATCCAGAATTTGAAACTACCAAGCCTGAAAACTTTCCTGGGCTAGCAGTTAATATTCTTAAACCAATTAATCCCCCCCAATCTTGAGCAAATAGTACAATATTTGACAAATTGAGATGTTCGACTAATTGAGTTGTCCAATTAATATGATTAGCGTAAGAATAGTCAGACCTCTCTACTGGTTTATCTGATTTACCAAAACCAATTAGATCTGGAGCAATCACTCTTTTACCAGCTTTAGAGATAATTGGAATTATATGTCTGTAAAGATATGACCAGCTTGGCTCCCCATGAAGTAACAATACCACCTCATCTGAAGATGGATTCTCATCAAGATAGTGCATGCGTATTTTTTTTCCTTCATGATTTACATCAAAATAATTTGGCTGGAAATCATAGTCTTTAAGATTGTTAAATCTTGCATCTGGAGTTCTCAAAATTTTCATTTGCCTTTATTGAGCACTAAAGCTAGAAAAATTTTTCTAGCTTTTGACTCTTAAAATGATAATTTTAGCGAAATACTTGTATTTCTTCCAGGCTCCATCCATAGATCTAGGTTTGTCTGATCAATAGCAAATCCATTCACGCTTGACCAATCCCAGTACCTATGGTCTGAAAGATTTTTCATGGCAACACTTAATTCCAGATTTTTATTGAATTTGTAAGTTGTATAAAAATCTAAGATTTCTCTATCTGAAAGTGTCAAACATTGGCTATTATTTCTACCACATCCTGATGCAAAATCACTAAAACTTTCATCCACAAAATTTATATATAGATTCGCAGATAGTTTTTTATCTAATGAAGTATATTTAAGTCCCATTATCGATTCATCAGGCTCAACAGAAGATAGTTGCAACCCATTTGATTTTGCTTTAGTTGTAATATGGTCATACGAAAAAGATAAAGTATCTGTAATTCTTCTACTAAAACTGATTTCTATGCCATTTATTTTTACTTCATTAAGATTTTGAGATTGAAATAAAACAATATTATTTATGAAATCAAATCCTGACGGAGCTGACTCTATAAAATCATCATAATGATTATTAAATTTTGTAATTGACCAACTTATATTAGATGAGATGCTTCTAATACCAATTTCATTACCCTTACTAGTTTCAGGTCTCAATTCTGAATTAGGTACTATTCCATATCCATAAGCTAAATTATTAAAACTTAAGTT